>WNGF01000916.1_pt1 | contig 71967 bp, 75 predicted proteins | sample 5400641 | NCBI WGS metagenome assembly WNGF01 (sample SAMN13153371, study PRJNA577476) | soil metagenome | isolation source: 80 cm soil or saprolite under grassland replicate 2 | place: USA:California | collected 2016-06-15
TGAGCGGCTTCGGAGACGAGGCCGAGGCTGTCCGTCGCGAGGCCCGTCACGAGCTTGAGCCCGATCAGCACGCAGGCCGCGACGACTGACACGAGCGCGGTGCGCCGCTGTGGGCTCATGCTCCGAAGGCTACGGCGTCAGGGCACGGCGGGGCCCTCCGCCGGGCCGGGAGTGTCGGAGAGCCGAGCTCAGTACCAGCGGCCGCGGCGGAAGCCGCCGAAGAGCAGGCCGAGAAGGATCACGATCAGGCCCAGCCAGAATTTCACGAAGAGCAACACGATTCCGACGATGACAAGAACGGCGCCGACTCCCACTGGTTCTCCTCTCGTAAACGACGAAGTGAGGAGCTTAAGGCACCGCTTGCGGTGCCGCCGTCAAAGGTTCCCGCGCAGCGCTTGCTCGCGCTCGATCGCCTCGAAGAGCGCCTTGAAGTTCCCCTCGCCGAAGCCGCGCGAGCCGTGCCGCTCGATCACCTCGAAGAAGAGCGTCGGCCGGTCCTGCGCGGTCTTGGTGAAGATCTGGAGCAGGTAGCCCTCCTCGTCGCGGTCGGCGAGGATGCGCAGCCGGCGGAGATCGTCCCAGTTCTCGCCGATCTCCCCCACGCGATCCTCGACGTCGTCGTAGTACGACTCCGGCGTTCCCAGGAAGACGACGCCCCGATCCTGCAGCGCCGACACCGTCTGGACGATGTCGTCCGTCGCCATCGCGATGTGCTGCACGCCCGGCCCGCCGTAGAACTCGAGGTACTCCTCGATCTGACTCTTGCGCTTGCCCTCGGCAGGCTCGTTGATCGGAAACTTGATCTTGCCCTCGCCGTCCATCATCACCTTCGACATCAGCGCCGAGTACTCGGTGTGGATCGCCTCGTCCGAGAAGTGGATCAGCTCGGTGAATCCCATCGTGCGCTCATAGAAGGAGACCCACTCGTCCATCCGGCCGAGCTCGACGTTGCCGACCACGTGGTCGACGTTCTTGAGCCCGATCCCGGTCGCGCCGCGGCCGTTCTCGGAGATCCAGCGATAGCCGGGGAGGAACGCGCCGGCGTAGTCGTCGCGGTTGACGAACGTATGGATGTTCTCGCCGTAGGTGGCGATCGAGGCGAGCTCGACGCGGCCGAACTCGTCCTCGACCCAGTGCGGCTCTGCGACGCCGCGCGCACCGCGCTGGACTGCGTTTCGGTACGCGTTCTGGGCGCTCGGGACGCTGAGGGCGACGTCCTTCACGCCGTCCCCGTGGGAGCAGGCGAAGCGCGTCACCTCGTGGTCGGGCCGGAGCCCGCTCGTGACCACGAGCCGGATCTCGTGCTGGTCGAGGACGTACGAGGCCCGGTCGCGGACACCGGTCTCGGGACCCGCGTAGGCGGTCGGATGAAAGCCGAACGCATGCTCGTAGAAATAGGCCGCCTGCTTCGCGTTGCCGACGTAGAGCTCGAGGTGGTCCCAGCCCTTGATCGGCATGAAGTCGTCCGAGCCCATCGACCGGAATCCTAGCGCCACCCGGAAGAACGGCTACCCTCCCGGGACGCTCTCCTTGCGGCCCCTCCAGATCAGGCCCGAACGGGTCCTAGGTGTGGCTGCGGCCGCGGTCGGCGCGATCAGCATCGCGTCCGCCGTCACGCCGTCGCTCTCCGACCGCTCCGCGCTCGTGAACGGCGTGCTGCCCCCCGAGATCCCCGACGGGGCGCGCTACCTGGCCCTTGCGCTCGGAATCGCCCTCATCTGGCTGTCGTTCTCGCTCGCCCGGCGGCGCCGGAACGCGTGGCACGCCGCCGTCCTGGTCGTGCTCGTGATCGCGGCTGCGCATCTCGTCAAGGGGCTCGACGCCGAGGAGGCCGGTGCCAGCCTGCTCCTGCTCGCCGCCCTCGTCGCCTACCGGCAGCGCTTCGACGTCCCCGGCGACCCGGCCGCCCTTCGCCCGCTCGCCGGAACGGCGGTCGCGCTCGCAGGAGTGGTGGCTTTCCTGACGCTGTACGACCTCGATCGCCTCGCCGCGCCGGACTGGCTGGGCGACATCGTCCTGAGCGCTGGCGTCTTTCTGCTGCTCCGTGCGACCTATCTCTGGCTCCGGCCCCTCACCGAGCGCGTCCAGCAGACGGTGACGGAGCGCCGAACGGCCCGCAACCTGGTCGAGCGCTACGGGACGGACAGCCTCGCCTTCTTCTCGTTGCGGCGCGACAAGAACTACTTCATCTCCGAGAGCCACAGGGCGTTTCTCGCCTACCGCGTCGTCGCCGGCACGGCGCTGGTCAGCGGCGATCCGATCGGCGACGCCAGCGAGTTCGAAGCGTTGCTCACGGACTTCCTCCGGGAGACCCGGGCGAAGGGCTGGCGCCCCGCCGTCCTGAGCGCCAGCGAGGAGATGCTCGATCTCTACAGGTCGCTCGGCCTGCGGGCGATCGAGATCGGCCGCGAGGCGGTCGTCAGGCCGGATGTGTTCTCGCTCGAGGGCCGACCCATCCGCAAGGTGCGCCAGTCGGTCAACCGCTTGATACGGGAGGGTTACTCGGTACGGGCGCTCCGGACCGCCGAGCTCACACCCGCCGAGCGCGCGGGCCTCGACGACGTCTCGTGTGAATGGCTCGGCGCCTGGCCCGAGCGCGGCTTCACGATGGCGATGGACGAGCTCTTCGACGAGCCCGATCCCGTGTTCCTGATCGCCGAGAGCAGCGAGGGCCGGATCGACGGCTTCATCCAGCTCGTCCCCTGCCCGGCCGGCGACGGCTACTCGCTGAGCGCGATGCGGCGCCGGCGCTCGACGCCGAACGGGCTGATGGAGTTCCTGGTCGCCGAGGCGATCGCCTGGGTGGGCGGCGAGAACGTGGCCGAGCTCTCGCTCAACTTCTGCGTGTTCGGCGAGCTGCTCGGCGCCTCGGGCGGAAAGTCTCGACCCACACGGGCGCTCCGCTTTGCCCTGCTCAAGCTCGACCGGCTGTTCCAGCTCGAGCGCCTGCTCTCCTTCAACCGCAAGTTCTTCCCCGAGTGGCGTCCGCGCTTCCTCTGCTTCGAACGGTTGACGGACTTTCCAGCCGTTGGCTTGGCGTACCTGCACGCCGAGTCGCTGCTGACGCCTCCCGGCCCCTGGACTCGCTAACCGGCCTCGGCGCCCTCGCCAAGCTCGTCCGCCAGCGTCGGCTCGTCGAATCCCTTCCGCAGCGGGACCTCGTGGATACCCACGATCACGACCACGAGCACGAGCACGCAGAGGAATGCGGCCGCCAGGAAAGCCGGACGCAGCGCTGAGGCAAGATCCGCGCGCAGTGCGGGTGGCAGCCGGTGGACGAGCGTTCCGCCCGAGCCCACCCCGCGCGGGAGCCCCTGGTTGACGATCACGCCCATGAGCGTGACGCCGAGCGTCGCTCCGATCTGGCGCGAGAACTGCGTCAGCGCGGTCGCCGATCCCATCGCGCGGATCGGCACCGAGTTCTGCACCGCCAGCACGAACACCTGCATCATCAGCCCGAGGCCGGCGCCGGCGATGACCATGTTGACGGCCGCCTGCCCGTTCGTCGTGTGGACGTCCATCCGCGACAGCAGGAACAGGCCGACGCCGAGCACGACCGGCCCGACGAGCGCGTTCGGACGGTAGCGCCCCGTCCGCGACACCCACTGGCCCGACAGGATGCTCATCGTGACCGCGCCGAGCATGAACGGGGTGAGGACGACTCCTGAGGACGTCGCGGAGGTCCCGATCACGCCCTGCACGAACAGCGGGACGAACGCGATCGTCCCGAACATCGCCATCCCGACGAGGGCGACCACGATCACCCCCGACGCCACCGTGCTGTTGCGGAGCAGGTCGAAGGGAAGGATCGGCTCCTGCACACGGTGCTCGACGAGGGCGAACAGCGCGAGCAGAACCGCCGCTACGGCGAACGCGCCGAGCACGGGCGCCGAGCCCCACGCGTACTGGCGTCCCGCCCAGACCAGTCCGAGCAAGAGCGCCGTCGTTCCGCCCGCCAGCAGGGCGGCGCCTCGATAGTCGATCGAGTGCTCGCGCTTCTCGGTTCGCTTCGGCATGGTCACGCCGACTACGACGAAGGCAAGCGCGCCGACCGGGAGGTTGATGTAGAAGATCCAGCGCCAGGTCGTGTGGTCGACGATCAGTCCGCCGAGCGCCGGGCCGATGATCGAGGCGGCGGCGAAGACTGCTCCGATCAATCCCTGGTAGCGGCCGCGGTCGCGGGGCGGGACGATGACTCCGATGGTCGAGAGCGCGAGCGGGAAGAGCCCACCGGCGCCGAGCCCCTGGACGGCCCGGAAGAGCACGAGCTGGGTCATGTTCTGGGCGAGGCCGCACAGCGCCGAGCCGACGAGGAAGATCGAGATTGCGACGAAGAAGAGTGTGCGGCGACCGTGGACGTCGCTCAGCTTCCCGTAGAGGGGAACGGTGACCGTGCTCGCGAGTAGGTAGGAGGTCACGACCCAGGAGTAGTTCGTCAGGCCGCCGATGTCGCTCACGATCCGCGGCAGCGCGGTCGCGACCACGGTCTGGTCGATCGCCGCCAGCAAGAGCGCGGTCATGAGCCCCGCGTAGATGGCGAGGATGCGCCCGATCGTGAAGCGATAGCCGGGCGGCTTGCGGGCGAGCCACGCTCGCAGCGGGCTCACGGGCCGATCCCCTCGCTCTGTCTCCGCCTCGCCAGGACGATGCCGGCGAAGATCGCGACGCCGCCGGCGATCTGGAGCCAGGAGATGTGCTCGGAGAGCAGCAGCACGGCGAACACGACCGCGATGAAGGGCTGCATGTTCGCGAACAGCGTCGCGTGGGACGGCCCGACCCGGTCGACCGCCTTGAACCAGAGGATGTTCGTCAGCACGAGCGGGCCGAGCACGGCGAAGGCGAGCAGCGCCCAGACCTCCCAGCCGAGGTCGAAGCGCTGGCTCGCAAGCTGAGGAGCGCCGGTGGCCGCGACCGCGATCCATCCGATTACGAGCACGATCGCGCTGATCCGGTAGGGCGAGTACCGCCGCATCAACGGCGCGATCGCAACCGAGTACGCGGCCCACGTCGCGGCCGTGGCGACGCCGAGTAGGTCTCCCTTGATGTCGCCGGAGACTCCTCCGGAGCCGACTGCGACGAGCGCGACGCCGGCGAAGGAGACGACGGTTGCCGCCCAGAACCAGCGCGAGACCCGCTCGAGCCCGATCGCGTAGGCGATCAGCGCCGCAAAGATTGGCGTCGTTCCGAGGATCAGCGCCGTCGTCGAGGCGTTCGTGAACTTGATCGCGTACACGTAGCTGAGCTGGTTGAGCCAGATCCCGACCGCGGCCGCGCCGACGAGCAGCAGGATGTCACGCCGGCGGACGCGGAACGAGCCTTCGTAGGCGTAGGTGAAGGAGGCGAACAGCGTGGCCGCGATCCCGTAGCGCACCGTCGAGTACGCGAGCGGATGGAACCCGTGCTGGAGGACGTAGCGCGTGACCGTGAAGTTGAGCGCCCAGATCACGATCGTCCCGATCAGCATCAGATCCGCTCCGCGCCCTCCTCCCGGGCGTCGATGCGGGTGCGGCGACGCCGGGCGGGGCGGGCGTCTCAGGCGTGCAGGAGTCTCGAGACGCGCCACGCCCCGAGCCTACCGGGCGCCTACGGGGTTACTCTTCGGCTGTGGCCGAGCCGACGAAGGACGACATCGACGTGCTGGTCGGGCCGGCAACCCCACACTTCGCCTATCAGCTCCGGGCCCGGGTTTACGACCTGATCCGGGATCTGCCCGAGGACCACGAGGTGCGCCGCTACGGCGAGGAGAAGATGGAGCTGCTCGACCGGCTCGGCCACGCCTCGTCGAAGGCGGAGGAGGGGCCAGCCGAGCCGCGAGAGCGGATCGGCTGGGAGGAGATCCCGAGCTCGGCTCCCGCGTACGACCCGCTGCCGCGCCGGCGGTGACCCCCAATGAACTTAGGGTGCTCGAGTACGGTGGGTTGCCGGCGGGCGGAGCCTGGCTTTGCCAGGCGGGAGCCCAGACTGTGCCGCGGCACAGCCAGGCGTGAAGGAGGGGGCCCACGGGGCAACCATGGGTTCCCCCGTGTTTGAGGGCGGGTCCGTCCTCGTCACGGGCGGCTCGCGCGGGATCGGGAAGGCGATTGCGCTGCGCTTCGCCGGGCTGGGAGCGGCGCGGGTGGCGATCGGATACCTCCGGAACGACACGGCGGCGGAGAAGACCGCCGAAGAGCTGGGCGCGCTCGGGGCCGAGCCGGTGCTCGTGCGCGGAAACGTTTCCGGCGAGCGCGTCCTGCAGCAGGTGGCCGAGCTCGGGCCGCTCGACGCGCTCGTCCACAACGCCGCGACCGGCGTGATCCGTCCGGCGCTCGAGGTGGAGGACAGGCATTGGGACTGGACCCTGGCGGCGAACGCGCGGGCGCTGCTTTCGCTCGCGCGCGTGGCGGCGCCTTCGATGCCGGCCGGCTCCTCGATCGTCGGGATCTCGAGCCTGGGCGCCTCGCGCGTGCTCGAGAACTACGTGCTCGTCGGGACGTCGAAGGCCGCGCTCGAGTCGCTCATCCGCTACCTGGCGGTCGAGCTGGCGCCCCGTGGGATCCGCGTGAACGGGGTCTCGGCCGGGGTCGTCGAGACCGAGGCGCTCGACTACTTCCCGAACCGGGAGCAGATGCTCAATGCGGCCCGGAAGCGTACCCCTGCCGGGCGGATGGTCGAGGCGAGCGACGTCGCGGACACCGTCGCCTTCCTCTGCTCACCCGGCGCGGAGATGATCCGGGGCCAGACGCTGATCGTCGACGGCGGCTTCTCGCTCCTGGCCTAACGCAATCCTTACGCGGCGCTAGCGCGATCCTCACAGGCCCCTGGGATGATTCCGTCCGTGCGGACGCTCGCGCTCGTGTTGCTGGTTCTCACAGCCGTCGTCGTCACAACGGCGGGCCGCTCTGCCTCCTCTGCCGACTGCTCGCGGACATCGGTCGGCTTCACGCCGCTGACCGACCTCAAGACCGGGCGGTACCTGGACTACCAGGGCGGCCTCTATCCCGGCGGGAAGAACGCGCCGTCGAAGGCCTACCTGAAGCAGGGGCTCGCCCAGGCCAGGCTGGTCAGGCCGCGGGATGCATCCGGCAAGCCGGCCGCGGGCGGCAAGGTCGTGCTCCTCTCGATCGGGATGTCGAACACGACAATGGAGTTCTCGGAGTTCAAGCGCGAGGCCGACGCCGATCCGCGCAAGAAGGAGAGCGTCGTGATCGTGGACGGCGCCCAGGGCGGCCAGGACGCCGAGATCGTGAAGGACGCAAACGCGCGCTACTGGAATGTCGTCGACCAGCGGCTGGAACGGTCAGGCGTGACGCGGAACCAGGTCCAGGCCGTCTGGCTCAAGCAGGCGCTCAAGCGTCCCACCGAGCAGTTCGCCGCCGATGCGAAGCGGCTCAAGGCCGACCTGCGAGCGATCGTCGCGCTCTTGCGCGGCCGCTTCCCCAACCTCCGGCTGGTCTATCTCTCGAGCCGAACCTACGCCGGCTACGCGACCACCGCCCTCAACCCCGAGCCGTACGCATACCAGAGCGGATTCGCCGTCAAATGGCTCGTCCAGGAGCGGATCGCGGACAAGCGGAAGACCAGGCCGTGGCTCGCGTGGGGCCCGTACCTGTGGACGGACGGGACGAAGGGACGCAGCGACGGCTTCACCTGGACGTGCGCCGACGTCCGCAACGATGGGACGCATCCCTCGCCTACGAGCGGCGCGCAGAAGGTGGCGGGGCTGCTGCTCGGCTTCCTGACCAAGAACTCCACCGCCAGGAGCTGGTTCGGCTAGAGGATTCAACCCCGGCCCGATGGGTACGCGGGCGGCATGGGATTCATCGTCAGTCTGTTGATCATCGCCGTCGGCGCCATCCTCACCTGGGGCGTCCAGGACCGGTCGAGCGCGATCAATCTCGACGTCGTCGGGGTCGTGCTCATGATCGTGGGCCTGATCGGGTTCGTGCTCACGATGTTCTTCTGGGAGTCGTGGTTAGGCCCTGGCTACTTCAGGCGCACCACGTACGGCTCGCCCCGCGCCGGCTACGACCGGCCGCGGAGGGGGTACGTGGTCGAGGAAGACGACGTACCGCCGCCGGCCGGGCCGCCCTACTGACCTAGCCGCTCGAGCGCCTCGCCGATCTCCTCGTCGGAGATCGTCAGCGGCGGCGTCGCCGAGATCAGGGAGCCGTCCTCGCTCGCCGGGACGACGATCACACCCCTGCGGAGTGCCTCGTCCGCGTCGCCCTCGCGTGCGCGCAGCAGCCCGGCTCCGTGCCAACCGGCCCGCTCGAAGCGCTCGCCGGCCTCCCCCACCCGGTCGAGTAGCTTCGGCACCTCTTCCAGCACGACGAGCGCCGCCGCGCACGCGAGCGGATTGCCCGTGTGCGTGTGCGTGTACACGTCCTCCGGCCCGAGCTCCCAGACCTGCTCGAGGCCGGGCCGGAAGAACGCGGCCGAGAGCGGGAGCCCGCCCCCGAGCGCCTTGCCCGCGCAGAGGACGTCGGCGAGCTCGCCCGAGCGCCACATCACGCCCGTGCGTCCGAGCCCGCAGTAGATTTCGTCCGCGACGAGGAGCGCCCCCGCCTCGTCGCAGCGCTCCCGCAACCGCGGGAGAAAGTCGTCCGGCGGGACACGCGCTCCCCCCCGCCCCTGCACCGGCTCGACGATCACGCAACCCGCGTCCGGGGGCAGCGGGCCCGGATCCTCGCCGTAAGGGCGGCGATGGACGGGGCCGGGGAGCCACGAGGCGAATGGCTCGCGGAAGCGCTCGAAGCCGGTAGCCGCGAGGGCGAGCAGGCCGGTGCCGTGATAGGCGCCCTCGAACGCGACGATCCCGGGCTTGCCGGTCGCGAGCAGCGCGGTGCGGAGCGCGATCTCGACCGCGTCCTCGCCGGTGACGCCGAGCTTCGCCGGCCGGCCGAGGCGCTTGCGGAGACGGACGGTGACCTCGGCCTCGGCCAGGTCGCCGAGCGCGTGGACGACCTTCTGCCCGGCGATCGCAGCCTGGATCCTCGGATTCCGGTGCCCGAGCGCCGCAACGCCGAACCCACCGGAAAGGTCGATGTACTCGCGCCCGTCCGCATCGACGACGCGACAGCCCTCAGCCTCGCGCCAAATCACCGGCCGTTCGAGCCGAACAGCCGCCCGAGCGCGTCGGAGGCGACGTAGCCGGCGATCTTCGGGTTCTCCTGCAGCCGGCGCAGCGAGTACGAGTACCAGTGCTCGCCGTACGGGACGTAGATACGGAGACGTTGGCTCTCGCAGACGAGCCTGTCTCCACGGAGCTCGCGCACCCCGAGCAGCATCTGGAACTCGTATTCCGTCCGGTCGAGCCCGGCGACCCGTTCGAGCGCGCGCTGGATCAGCCACTCGTCGTGGGTCGCGATCCCGACATAGGAGCCCAAGCCGAGCAGCGTGTCGAGGAGCGCGACGTAGTTGTCCCGGACCTCCTGAAAGTCCTGGTAGGCGACGAGCGGCGACTCGAGGTAGATCCCCTTGCACAGACGGACGTTCGGGACGAGATCGGCGATCGACCGGAGGTCGCGCAGCGTGCGCCGCAGGCGCGACTGGAGCACGACGCCGACGTTGTCGTGGCCGGCCTCGCGCAGCTCGCGGTAGATGCGGAGCGTGCGCTCCGTCGTGCTCGAGTCCTCCATGTCGATCCGGACGAAATTGCCGCTCTCCGCGGCATGGCGGACGACCGCCTCGATGTTCTCGAGGCAGAGCCCGTGCGAGAGCTTGAGCCCGAGCGCGGTCAGCTTGACGCTCACGTTCGAGTCCATCCCCTCACGTTCGATCGTGTCGAACACCCGGTCGTATTCCTCGACGACCGCGCGGGTCTGATCGGCGTGCTCGTGCTCCTCGCCGAGAACGTCGATCGTCCCCATCTTCCCGGCGGCGTTGAGCTCCTCGACGACGCGGCAGGCGTCCTCGAGGGTCGCACCGGCGATGTAGCGGTCGGAGATCTTGCGGACGATCGGCTTCGGGACCGCCGGCAGCATGCGGACGATCGCGCGGTCGAGAAGGCTGGACACAGGCGGCGCGATTGTAGGGAACGCACGTGCTTCGGAGGCGCGATCCAGGAGTAGACTCGGGCCGCTTGACCGACTTTCCAACCGGCACCCTGACTCTTCTCTTCGCAGACGTCGAGGGGTCGACGTTGCTCGTACGGACACTCGGAGCCCGGTACAGCGACGCGTTGGCGACGTATCGCCGGATCGTCCGTGGGGCGATCGCGGACGCCGACGGCCAGGAGATCGACACTCAAGGAGATTCGTTCTTCGTGGTCTTCGAGCGCTCTGGGAGCGCACTGGAGGCGGCGATCGAGGTACAGCGCCGTCTCGCCAAGGAAGACTGGCCTGAGGGAGCCGAGCTTCGCGCGCGCATTGGAATCCACACCGGCGAGCCGGCCCTCGGGGACGAGGGTTACCTTGGGCTCGACGTGCACCGAGCGGCTCGGATCTGCTCGGCTGCGCACGGCGGTCAAGTCCTGCTCTCACAGACGACGCGGGATCTCTGCGGTGAAGGCGGCCCACCCGGCGCCTTCCTCGACGATCTCGGTGAGCATCAGCTCAAGGACCTCCCGCAACCCGAGCGGCTGTTTCAGCTCGCGGCGCCGGGCCTGGCCTCGTCGTTCCCATCCCCCAAGACTCTCGATCGGCAGGAGACCGATGCCAGCCCGTTCTTAGGCCGCGAGCGAGAGCTCGGCAGCTCGGCGCACGCTGCAGTTTCCGCTGCCAAGGGCCGTCTGGCGGCCAAGCTCGCGAGGCGCCTAAGGCCGACGCAGCGCGGATTCGCCGATCTCGGCTGGGACGTTCGGGCCCTGCTGGTTTCAGCGCCGGCGCCGATCAAGTCCGCGCTCGAGGAATTCGGGCGCGAGCTCTTCGTCCTCGGCCGGTCTGTGGTGGATTGTGACCGCTATCTCGGCCCGATCGACCGCAAGATGCTCGAGCGCCGTCTCGACGAGTACCGCGAAATGGGCGTCATTTCTCGACGCGCCACTGCCGAGGCCGAGGCTCAGGAGAATCGGTTGAAGCTCCTCGATGACCTCGTCGACGAGCGCGACCGAAGCACCGGCATGGCGAAGGAGGTCGAGCGGAAGATCGGCGAGCTTCGCGCGCGATTGGCAAATAGTCAGGCTGCGCCGTCCGCCGAGATCCTGGCGGACCTGGGGACTATCGTCGCGCGCACCCGGGCCGCCGAAACCGAGCTCCAACGTCGCCTGGCGAAGGCACAGGAAGCGTTGGGTGACGCAGGGATCGCCCTCAAGCACACCCGCCACCGGGGCGTCTTCCGGGCCGGGAACCGTTACGTCGTGCCGTTCTTCGACGAGCTCGGCATCGAGCAGCGCCGGACGTTCGGCACGCTGGGAGAAGCACACGCTTTCAGCCGAACGCTCCGCCTCGAGAAAACGCCGGCGGAGTTCACAGACTCCAGTGTGATGACGACGGACCGGTCGCCCTGGGGGGCGGAGCAGGGCATCGTCAAGCCTCGAGACGAGCGGCGGCGCTGACCCTTCCCCGGGTCCCGGGGTCAGCCGCTCTCGCGCATGAATCCCTGGCGGGCCGCTGAAACCAGCGCGACCGCCTCGGGAAAGAGAACGCGCATCGCGTCGCGAAGCGCTAGAGCCTGCTCGTCCGTCGTGCCCGCGACCTCCATTCGCCCCAGCGCAGCGCCGGTGAGCTCAACCGCTGTGTTCAGCGTCAACGTGGCGAACTGCTCGCGCTGGGCCTCTGCGACGGACTCCGCCTGTTGCGCTGCGAACTCGCGGAGGCCGCGCATCAGGTCTTCGGGGTCACCTCCGAACGGGAATCCGCCTTCCATGCCCTCAGCTTACGTGTCGGACCGCCCCCAGCTCGGGTCGAACATCCCCTTCTCGAGCCACGCGCCTCCGTCGATGGTCAGAACCGCCCCCGTGATGTACGAGGCGTAGTCGGAGACGAGATAGGCGCAGGCGTCGGCGATCTCGTCCGGCTCCCCGAACCGTCCCAGCGGGACCTTGGCGAGCAGCGCGTTCCGGATCTCATCCGTCGGCCAAAGGCGCTCGCGGCTCTGCGGCGTGTCGACCGGTCCCGGCGCGAGGGCGTTGACGCGGATCCCGTGCGGGCCCCATTCGACCGCGAGCGTGTGTGTGAGGTTGACGACGCCGGCCTTCGCTGCGGCCGAGTGAACTGTCCCAGGGCCGCCGGTCCAGGCGTAGGTGGCTACCAGGTTGACGATCTGCCCGCCGGAGCCGCGGTCGATCAGGCGGCGTCCGAGCTCGCGCGAGCACAGGAACGTCCCGTCGAGCACGATCCCGAGGACTGCCCGCCAGCCGTTCGGGGACAGGTCTTCGGCCCGGATCACGAAGTTCCCGGCGGCGTTGTTGACGAGCGTCGTGAGCGGTCCGAGCGCCGCCTCGGCCGCGTCGAATGCCGCCTCGATCTGCTCCGGGTCGCGGACATCACCCGCGACCGCGACCGCCCGGTCGCCGATCTCCGCCACGGTCTCGTCCAGCGGCTCCTGGCGCCGTCCCATGACCGCGACGGCGGCCCCGAGCCGCGCGAGCTCCAGCGCCATCGTCTTCCCGAGCCCCGTGCCGCCGCCTGTGACGAGCGCGACCCGGCCCTCGAGTGAGCCCTCGGGGAGCACTACGACAGCTCTCGCTTGTAGTGCGCCTCGACCTCGGCGGTGACCTCCTCGACGGATTGCATGGCGACCTTCATCGCCTCGGCGAACGGCGAGCCGCCCTCGCCGAGCGCCTGTTCGAGTCGCCTCGTCGCAAGCCCGACGCGATCGAGATAGCCCGTGGAAGCCACGCGGGGCGGGACACCGATAGCCCGCTGGAGCTCGCGTACCGCTTCCTCGGCCTCCTCGATCCCGGGCGGGCTCTCCGTCAGCCGGAGCGCGACCAGGCGGGAGCTGAGCTCGTCGAGGTCGCCGCCCCCCGCCGTCTCCTCCGCCACCTCGCACAGCGCCGCGATCGAGGCGGCGTCCCGGACGAGCCTCCGGCTCGTGACCGGGTTCGCGCGCTCGTCTAGAGCGACCCAGCTGCGCCGGTTCTCCGCACCCTCGAAGGCGCACAGATAGACGAGAGCGCCCTCCTGCGGCTCGGCGACGAGCACGCCTGAGAGCCGCTCGTCCGCTCCCGCATACCCTGCGGCCGCCCTCGCGATGCCCTCCAGGTCCTCGCTCAGGGACACGCCGCAAGCATAAACTCGCCCTCGATGGCCGAGGCCGTCTCGCCTCGCACCCGGGAGGCGCGGGCGCTGTTCGCACCGCTCGGGCCCACCTACGACCGCTACGCACGGCTGCTCTCGCTCGGCCAGGATCCGCACTGGCGGCGATTCCTGGTCGACCGGGTCGAGGCCGGGCCGGACGACGTCGTGCTGGACGTCGCGACCGGCACCGGCGCGGTCGCGGTGGAGCTCGTTCGCCGCAAGGGCTGCTCCGTCGTCGGCGTCGACCAGAGCCCGGAGATGCTCGCGGTCGCCCGCCGCCGGATCATGCTGGCGGCGGGAACGAAGCGCATCCGGCTGGTCGAGGCCCGTGCGGAGGCGCTCCCGTTCCAGGACGGCCAGTTCGACGCGCTCACCGTCACGTACCTCCTCCGCTACGTCGACGATCCCGCGGCGACCCTGAAGGAGCTCGCACGGGTCGTACGCCTAGGAGGAACGATCGCCTCGCTCGAGTTCGGCGTCCCCGAGGGGGCCGTGCCGCGGGCGCTCTGGGAGCTCTACACGGGCGTCGGTCTCCCGCTCGCCGGGCGGGCGATCGGGCCGGGCTGGCGCGAGGTCGGAGGCTTCCTACGAGACAGCATCCGGGACTTCTATGCCCGGCTCCCGCTCGACCGGCAGCTCGCGCTCTGGCGCGAGGCGGGTGTCGCAGACATCAGGGCCAGACGGCTGAGTCTCGGCGGCGGCATCGTCGTGTGGGGACGGCGCGGATGACGGCGGAGGCGAGACCGGCCTTCTACGCGCTCAGGTCCGGCGGCTGGCGCGACTACATCACGTTGCTCCATCCCCCCTACACGCTCTGGCACCTGAGCTACGTGGCGATCGGAGCCGGGCTCGCGCCCGAGTTTCGCTGGAGCCGGTTCGGTCTCGCGATCGCGGCCTTCTTCCTTGCGGTCGGGGTCGGCGCCCACGCGCTCGACGAGCTGATGGGGCGGCCGCTCCAGACCCGCATCCCGAGGCCCGTGCTCGCGGCCCTCGGCGCGCTCTCGATCGGCGCGGCGGTCGGGATGGGGATCGCAGGCGCGCTGCTCTACGACCTCTGGCTGCTCGCTTTCGTCGGCTTCGGCGCGTTCATCGTCGTCGTCTACAACCTCGAGCTGCTGGGAGGCCGCTTCCACGGGCCGATCTGGTTCGCGGTCGCTTGGGGAGCCTTCCCGGCGCTGACCGGCTATTTCGCGATGGCGGAGCGGATCCGGGTCGAAGCGGTCCTCGCCGCAGCCTATGCCTTCCTCCTGAGCCTCGCCCAGCAACGCCTTTCGACTCCGGTTCGGCTGGTCCGAAGACGCGTGACGCACGTGACCGGCACGATCGAGCTCAAGGACGGAACCCGGGAGCCGATCGATCCGGAGACGCTGATCCGTGCCCCCGAGAGCGCACTGCAGATCCTGGTGGGCGCGACAACGGCCCTGGGCCTCGCGCTCGTCCTTCTGCATACGTGACGAGTAGGCTGCTGTCGTGACGACCGAGACCGTTCTCGAAGCCGTCTTCGCGGCAGGAGCCGTCGTCGTGACGGCCTCGATCGCCGTCACGCTCTTCCGGCCGCTCCCGAGAATCATCCTGCTCGTGCTCGCCGCCGCCCTTGGTGCCGGCGCTGCCGGCGGGTGGGCGGTGTTCGCCTTCGATCCCGGCCTCGCCCTCGGGGCCGCCGCGGCGGGTCTCTCGCTGTGTGCGGTCGCCGAGATCGGAGCGCTCGTGCTGGCGGAGGCGCTCCAGCGGCGACGGCGCGTCGAGAAAGAGATCGAGCAGGCCGAGACCCGGTTGTCGGCATTGATCTCGGCCGAATCCGAGCGGCGGTCAGGGGAGCTCGCCCGGACGCTCGCGCGGGCTCGGGCCGACGCGAGCTCGATCCTCGTAGAGGAGGAGCGGAAGCTCGCCGCCGAGCGCCAGCGGCTGCTCGCCGAGCGTGAGCAGCAGACCCGAAGCGAGCTTGCCGAAGCCCTGGCCCAGGCCCAACAGCGAGTCGAGCAGCGGCTCGCCGCATGGTCGGGGGACCTGGACCAGATCCAGCAAACCTTGAAAAGCGAGGCCGACCGCCTGGCCGAGCGCCAGAAGCAGCTCATCTCCGACACTCAGAAGCGAATCGAAGCGGATGCGCGCCGGCTCGACGCGGCGAGCGAGGAGCAGCGGGCTGCGGTCGTCAAGCTTCGCGGTGAGCTGGCGCAGGCGGCCGACGACGCGGTCGCAGCCGCAAAGAACGAGCTCGAGGAGCACAACTCGGAGCGCAGGCGCGCGCTGCACGAGGTTTCCGAGCGCCTCCGCCGTCGCGAGCGCGAGCTGCGGGAGCAGATCGAGCGCGAGGAGGTCGAGGCGATCCAGCGGATCAAGGGGAGCTTCGGCGACATCGAGCGCCGGCAGATCGGCAAGCTCTCCCGGGTCGTCGAGCGTGCGGGCGAGCGCTATGCCGAAGCGGCCGAGCAGCAGTTCGAAGTCGCGATCAGGGCGGCGCGGGAAGATGCCGCGACGCGGCTGGCCCGCGAGCTGGAACGCGCCACCGCGATGTTCGTTCGGGAGGCGGAATCGGTGCTGGCGGAGCGGCTCGCCCGCGTCGCCGACACGGGCGCCCTGAGGCTCGAGAAGCGACTGGCCGACACCGAGACCGCGCTCAACCGCCGCCGCGAGGAGATCCTCTCGACACTCGAGCGGCGCGTGAGCGAGGCCGAGTCGGAGCTTCGCCGCCGCGTCGAGTCGCTCGAGGCCGATACGGAGGCCGAGCGCGGCGTGCTCGAGGCCCGGCTCCACGAGCTCTCACGGCGGATCGACGAGGCAATCTCGGCCGCCGAAGTGCGCCCTGGAAGTCCGCTCCGCACGCATTAATACGTTTTTGCTCCAACTTCTTCGGGGAGGGTTCGTCTACGAGAGAACGAACCAGGGCACCCATGAGCGAGATGACCGAGACCATCGACATCGAAATGCAGTACGAGACCGAAAGGTCGAAAGTCGAGAGCTGGCGGCTGCACGTGCTGATCCAGGCCGGTTATCCCCTTCCGCTCGCCGAGAAGCTGGCGGGAAGCGAGGCCGACCTCCATCGCGCCGTCGATCTCGTCTCTCGCGGATGCGATCACGCGGTCGCTGCGTCGATTCTTCTCTAGAGGTACGAACTTTTCACCGTCTCGTCACACCTTCGCGGTGCCGCGGCCGGTACGCTCGTAGCGGAGCGCGGGCGGAAACCTGAAGCCCCCAAGGGTTTTGGGTGGGGTGCGTCCTTGGGCGGCGCGCCGCCCCACGTGTACCCCCGTGGCATGCTCTGAAGATGAAGATCGAGGCGATCGACTACGGCGACCGGAAGGTCTACACCGTCGCGGCATTCAACCGCGGGATCGGTTCCTGGCTCGCGCGCCTTCCGACGGTCTGGGTCGAGGGAGAGGTCACCGAGCTGCGGCGCCAGGAGCGCTGGCAGAGCGTCTTCTTCACCCTCAAGGATCCAGACAGCAGGGCCTCCCTGGGCGTCACGATCGGCCGCGGCAAGTTCGACGGCCTCCGGCTCGACCTGTCCGACGGCGAGCGGGTGCACGTCTACGGCCGCGCCGAGCTGTTCGAGGCGCGCGGAGAGCTCCGGCTGCGCGCGCTCACGATCGAGCGCTTCGGGCTCGGAGCCCATCTCGCGGCGCTCGAGCGCCTGAAGAAGAAGCTCGCCGCCGAGGGCCTGTTCGCGGCCGAGCGCAAGCGGTCGCTTCCGCTGTTGCCCGAGAGAATCGGGCTCGTCACGGGCAACGACGCGGCGGCCAAGCGTGACGTGCTCACCGCGATCACGGCCCGCTTCCCGCCCGCGCGGTTGCTGGTCGCCGAAACCTACGTCCAGGGCCCTCGGGCCGCGCCCGCCATGATCGACGCGATCAGCCGCCTCTGCGCCTCGCCGGGGGTGGAGGTGATCGTGCTCGCCCGGGGCGGCGGCAGCTTCGAGGCGCTGCTGCCGTTCAGCGACGAACGGCTCGTCCGGGCGGTCGCCGACTGCCCGGTCCCTGTCGTCTCGGCGGTGGGTCACGAGCAGGACACTCCGCTCTGCGATCTCGCCGCCGACGTCCGCGCTTCGACGCCGACGGCCGCCGCCCGCCTCGTCGTTCCCGACCTCCGCGAGCTGCTCGCGGGGCTCGAGCGCCGCCGAAGCGCGCTCGGGCGCGGGACGCGCAGGATCCTCGACCGCGAGCAGCACCGGCTTGCGCTCGCCCACGGCCGGCTCCGCCGCGGCCCCGCGCTCCTCGTCGAGCGCAGGCGCGCCCGGCTCGAGCAGGTGGGGGGCCGGCTGCGCGCGCTTTCGCCGCGGGCGACCCTCGAGCGCGGGTACGCGATTGTCCGGGCGAAGGACGGGATCGTGCGCACGTCGAGCGCGCTCGCTGCCGGCGACGCGGTCGACGTCGAGCTGGCCGAGGGAGGATTCACGGCCGAGGTCGAGGAGACGCGCTGACGGAGCAGGAGCTCACGTTCGAGGCCGCTCAGCGGGAGCTGGAAGGGATCGTCGAGCGCCTCGAGAGCGGCGAAGCCAGCCTGGACGAGGCGATCGGGCTGTGGCAGCGCGGCGAGGAGCTCTATGCGTTCTGCCGCGGCAAGCTGGATGCCGCCGAAGGCGAGATCGAAGAGCTGGCGAAGCGCGCGGAGGCGGCAGCGCCCGTCGCCGACTCGGACGGAGACCCGCAGCTGTAGTTGGGGCGGAGCCGGGCTTCGCCCGAGCGCAGCCCGAGCTTCGCTGGACTATGGCAGGAGTGAAGGAGGGGGCTCACGGGGGAACCATGGGTTCCCCCGTGCTACTGGACGAGGCGATCGGGCTCTGGCAACGGGGAGAGGAGCTCTACGCGTTCTGCCGCGGCAAGCTGGACGCGGCCGAGGGCGAGATCGAGGAGCTGGCGAAGCGCGCGGAGGCGGCAGCGCCCGTCGCCGATTCGGACGGAAACCCGCAGCCGTAGGCGGGCGGAGCCGGGCTCCGCCCGAGCGCAGCCCAAGCGCTGCGGGACGCTGGCCAACTGAAGAAGGAAGGGGGCTCACGGGGGAACCATGGGGTTCCCTCGTGCTTATAGAATCCCGGCCGTGCCTGCCTCGATCGAACAGCTGATGCGCGTCCCGCTCTTCGACGGGCTCGGCCGCAAGGAGCTGCAATCGCTTGCGTCCTCGTTCAAGGAGCGGACGTTCAAGGCGGGAGAGACCCTGGTGAGCGAGGGCTCAGGCGGCATCGGTTTCTTCATCATCGACCAGGGAGAGGCCAAGGTCACGCTCGGCGGCGCGGAGCGCGCCCGCCTCAAGCCGGGGGACTACTTCGGCGAGCTGGCGCTGATCGACGAGGGCACGCGTACCGCCACGATCACCGCCGAGACCGACATGCGCTGCTACGGCCTGACCTCCTGGGAGTTCCGTCCCCTGGTGGAAAGCAACGCGTCGATCGCGTGGACGATGCTCCAGTCTCTCGCCAAGCAGCTGCGCCAGGCCCGCACCGACTCGGACTAGCGCCCGGCGCCGAGCCGCTCGCCGAGCGCGACGAGATCCACCCGCGCCCGAGCAGGATCTCCGCTGAGCTCGTACACCTCGGCGCCCTGAAGCTCCTCCTCGACGCGGCCGCCGAAAATGGCGCAACGGATGCCTTCCTCGCGGCAGATTCGAAGCACAACCCCGGGAGCCTTCCCTTCCGTCGTGCTCCGGTCGACCCTCCCCTCGCCGGTCACGACGAGCCCGGACGAGCGGGCCTGGGCGCGAAACCCGATCAACTCGAGCACCAGCTCGGCTCCCTGGACGAGCTCGGCTCCGAGCGCCGCCATCGCCGCGCCCAGCCCGCCGGCGGCGCCTGCCCCCGGGAGCGATGCGAACGGTCGCAAGCTGCCCATTGCCGCGAGCCTGGCCTCGAGCTCGACGACCTGCTCGGGCGTCGCACCCTTCTGCGGCCCGAACACGGCCGCGGCCCCACGCTCGCCGAGCAGCGGATTGCGGACGTCGCACACGGCGCGCGCCGGGACCGGGAACCCGCCCAGCACCTCCATCACCCCTGCCCCTCCGTCCACGGTCGCACTGTCGCCCAGGCAGACGAGCAGCGCGCCGGGGCCGACGTCGAGCGCGGCGGCGATCAGCTCGCCGAGCCCTCGGCTCGAGGCGCGCATCGGATCGAGCTCCCCGGTCTGCAGCCTGGCAAGTCCGATCGCCTCCGCCGACTCGACCACGGCCGTTCCGTCCGGCAGCAGCAGCCAGCGGGCGCGCACCCGACGGCCGAGCGGATCGGAGACGCTCGCCTCGTGCCACTGCCCGCCGAGGGAGGCCATGAGCACCTCCGCGGTGCCTGTCCCTCCGTCTGCGATCGGCAGCTCGATCGCCTCGGCGCCTGCGGCCCGGAACCCCTCGCCGAGCGCAGAGGCGGCGTCCCTCGCGGGCAGAACGCCCTTGAGGCTAGCCGGAGATGCGAGCGCGCTCACGCGACGTCTCGGCGGCCGGCTGCCCGTCGGTAGGGCGCGGCGGCTCGCCGGCATCGGCCTCCGTCACCTCGGGCATCCGGCGCAGCATCGCGAACGAGAGGCCTTCGCGGCCGAGGAAGATAAGGCCCACCCCCACTCCGACCGACGCCTCGATCGCCTGCAGCCCGATCCCGAACGCGAAGCCCCTCGCGTACGCGACGCCGTACTGCACAAGCGGCAGCGCGATCGCCGCCTGCGTGAGGCCGATGTTCCCCGGCCAGAGCGGGAAGATCGTGGCGACGTTCATCAGCACGAGCACGAGCCCGGCGGCGGGCAGCGGGGCGTGGATGTGGAAGGCCCGCATCGCCGTGTAGACGGCGAAGAACTGGCACAGCCACCCGAGGCACTGGAACATGCACGCGAGCAGTGCCGGCAGCGGCGCGTGCATGACGCCGAGCCCCTGCCGGGCCATCTCGACCACCCGTTTCAGCGTTCCCGCCTCCTCGAGCACCGACCGGTGATGCCGCCGGGCGCTCGCGAGCGCGAGCATGAAGAGGGCCGAGCCGACGGCGACGACCGCGATCAGGCTCGTGATCGCCCAGTCCGGGATCTTCGCCGTGACGAGGACGTAGACGATCAGCAACACCGCCGGGATCAGGTCGAAGACGCGGTGGGCGAAGACCGTTCCCACGAGCGTCGCCCAGGTCCCCGTACGAGGCGACGTCTTGCGAGTGAGGACGGCGACGCGCGCAAGCTCACCGATCCGGCCCGGCAGCACCGCATTCGCGAACAGGCCGACGCAAAAGGCCGAGAACACGAGCGGGAAGCGAGGCCGCGGCGGCGGCATCGCCTGCGAGATCACCGTTTGCCAGGACAGCGAGCGGACGACGATCGAGAGCAGGTTGAAGCCGATCGCGATCAGCACCCAGTGCCAGCGGACGGCCTGGAAGGCATCCGGAATCGCGTTCCAGTCCGGGCCGCGCCACCAGAGCAGGCCCGAGACTAGGGCGGCGATCGCGACGACGAGCGCGATGCGTACCCAGGCGCCCGTGGGGAATCGCATCTTCACGAGGCAGCCGCCGCGGCTCGCGCGCGGCCGGTCACCTGTTCGTAGATCTCGACGAGCCGCCGGGCGATCCGGTCCCAGGAGTACCGCTCGATCGCAAGCTCTCTGGCCGCGATCCCGATCGCGCGGCGCCGCTCCTCGTCCTCGAGCAGTGCGACGAGCGCGTCGGCCAGAGCTCCTGGGTCGCGCGGCGGGACGAGAACTCCGGTTCCGGGCTCGATCACCTCCCGATACCCACCGATGTCGGAGGCAACCACCGGCGTCGCGCACGCGAACGCGCGGGTCAGCACCATGCCGAAGCTCTCCCCGCCGAGCGAGGGGGCGGCCATCGCCTTGGCGGCGAGCAGCTCGCTCGTCAGGTCCTCCTGGCTGAGGAAGCCCGCGATGTCGATCCCGTCGTCGGACACGCCCACACGCGCCAGGAGCAGCCGGACCGCCAGCGGATCGGCGCCGATCACGCGCAGCCGGGCCCCGGTCCGCCGGCGAATCTCCGGCCAGGCGCGCAACAGGACCTGGAGGCCCTTGCGCGGCTCGTGACGGCCGATGAACAGGATCCGGTGGTCGCGTTCGCCCGGATCGGCGTGGTCCGGGATCAGCGTCCCGTTCGGGACGATCTCCCACTCGCCCGGGATCCACCTCGCGATCGTCTGGCGTGCAGGCTCCGAGACTGCGATTCGGTAGTCGATCCGGTCCATCAGGAACCCCCACAGCGGGAGCCCGGCCTTCATCCAGCCGATCGGCCCCGACGCGTGCCAGGTCGCCACGACCGGCGTTCGGGCGAAAGCGAGCGTGGCCACGCAGATCGCCGGCGTCATCGGCTCGTGCAGGTGGAGGATGTCGAACTGCTCCTGCTCGAGCACGCGCCGGATGCGCGGGACCGCGGTCGGGCTGAGGATGATATTCGGCAGTGAGTCGTTCGCAGGGACGATCACCGACCGGCCCACCGGGATGACGTCCGGAGGCGGATGCCCGTGTCGGCCGAGCCGCGGGTGGAGGATGCGGGTGAAGCTGCCCGGGGGGTCGTTGCCCATGATCGTCCGGGTCTCGATCCCGAGTCGCTGCAGCGCCTGGGCCTGGAGCTCGGCATGCTCGATCACGGCTCCCCAGAAGGACCAGGAGTAGGGGACGACGATCCCGACCTTCACGGTCGGGAGGATACGTGCCGACCTACGTCGGAATGCTCTGCTCGAAATGGAAGAAGTTGTTGGGGTCGTACTTCTTCTTGACTTGCACGAGCCGGTCGAAGTTCCCGCCGTAGTAGGCCTCGTGCCAGTCCGGCTGCGAGCGGTCGATGAAGTTCTGGTACGCCTGCTGGGAGACGTGCGGCCTGATCGCGTCCGCCAGCCCGTGGAGCCAATCGACGTTTGCCGACACCAGCGCCGGTGGATCGTCGACCGTCCAGTCGGTGTCGTAAGCCATCAGGAACATCGCTTCTCGGTGCACGAAGGCGGTCGCATCGGGAGGGACACGGCTGATGGCGCCGCCCCAAGCGAACAAAGCGACTCCGGCCCCGAGAGGGTTCGAGCTACCGGGCCACTGCTCGACCCTCTCGACGATGGTGTGGATAGCCTCCTCGGAGAGCGGCTTGACGACGTAGTTGGACTTGACCGCGAAGCGTCGGAAAGGTGTCGTGTCGTAGAAGTACGTCTTCGCCTGCCAGAAGGTCCGTTTCGCGATCAGTTTCTTGATCGGTCGCGCAGCGCTCAGGACAGGATCGAGAATCGTGACCAGATGACGCTTCGGGCCGAAGAACTGGCCCAGGCACTCGATCGTGGTCTCGGTCGCGCCGGGCCTGCCGGTACTGCCCAATCCGACGCGGAGCGACCACTCGTCCGGCGCCTGACTGACGACCTGTTGAAGCGCGGCCAGTACCGTTCGCGCATCTCTCCAAGCCCAGCTGAGGTCGTAGAGCGTGACGTCGTCGACCGGAAACGTCTTGAACTTGAAGCGCGTGTTGATCCCGAAGTTGCCGCCCCCGCCGCCGCGGCAGGCCCAGAACAGGTCGGAATTCACCCGCTCGCTGCACGTGATGGTCTCGCCGGACGCCGTGACGACGTCGGTCTCGAGGAGGGCGTCGGCACTCAAGCCGAGCCTGCGCGAGCTGAAGCCGAAGCCGCCACCGAGCGTCAGTCCGCTGATTGCAACCGACGGGCAGCGTCCGGCCGAGAACGCGACCCCGTGCGGCTGCAAGCCGTCGTAGACGTCCGTGTTGCGTGCCCCCGGGCCGATCGTCACCGTCCCGCCGCGCTCGTTCACCTCGACACTTCTCAGGCGACCCATGTCGACGACGAGTCCGTCGCTGACCGAGTAGCCCGCGTAGCTGTGACCCCCCGACCTCACCGCTACCGGAACCTCGTGCTCCCGCGCCCACAGGATCGACTTACTTACATCTTCCGGGGCGGCGCACACCACGATGCCCTGCGGATGGACGTAGTCGTAACGCCTGTTGAAGGGAAGCCGCAGCGAGGCGTAGCGTGCATCGTCCGGACGCACGAGCGTGCCCTTGAGGCGCGCGCCGAGCCGAGCCCAGTCCGCCTGGCTCGGGGCCTTCTTCACGGTACCACCGCAGGCGCTCAGCCACTCGAGCTGCGAAGCAAGAGCGGCCGCCGCTCCAAGCCTGGCGGATCTGCGGACGAACTCGCGGCGGGTGAAGGTCGCCATGAGAGCAAGCGAGCATAAACAGGACGCGCAATCCTTTGCCCGTGTCTGAACTACCCACCGGCACCGTCACCTTTCTCTTCACCGACATCGAGGGGTCGACGACCCTGCTGCAGGAGCTCGGCGACGCATACGCCAACGTCCTCGCCGAACACCGGCGCGTGCTCGAGGACGCGATCGCCGGGCACGGCGGTGCCGTCGTCGACACACAGGGCGATGCGTTCTTCGCGGCGTTCGAGCGGGCATCCGATGCATTAGCAGCGGCCGCGGAGGCCCAGCGCACACTGGCAGTTCCGGTCCGGATGGGGATCCATACCGGGGAGCCGAGCGAGACCGGCCGGGGATACGTGGGCCTCGACGTGCATCGCGCAGCTCGGATCTGCTCGGCTGCCCACGGCGGGCAAGTGGTGATCTCCGAGGCGACCCAGCGCCTTGTCGACGGCATGAGCCTCCTCGATCTCGGCGAGCACCGGCTGAAGGATCTCGGTGAACCGGTCCGCCTCTACCAGCTGGGCGAGCGCGAGTTTCCGCCGCTCAGAACGCTCAACCAGACGAATCTCCCCGTCCAGCCGACGCCGCTCGTTGGCCGTGAGCGAGAGCTCGATGACGTGATCGGGCTCGTCCGCCGCACGGACATACGCATCGTCACACTTACCGGTCCCGGCGGCGCGGGCAAGACCCGGCTTGCGCTGCAGGCCGGCGCCGAGCTCGCGGAAGAGTTCGCGGAAGGCGTCTTCTTCGTCGCGCTCGCGCCGATCGATGACTCGGCGCTCGTCGTCTCGACAATCGCCAAGACTCTCGGCCTGAGAGAAACCGAAGGCGAGACGCTGGACGAGGGTCTTGCCCGCTATCTCGCCGACAAGGAGCTCCTGCTGCTCCTCGACAACTTGGAGCGCCTGCTCGATGCGATGCCGGCGGTCGCAGAACTGCTGCGGGCGGCATCCGGGCTCGAGGTCGTGGCGACGAGCCGCGCGCCGCTTCGCATCTCCGGGGAGCTGGAGTACCCGGTCCCACCGCTCGAGACCGGCGACGCGGTCGCGCTCTTCCGCGACCGTGCCCAGCGTGTCAAAGGAGATTTCCAGCTGACGGAGGAGAACGCAGACACGGTCGCCGAGGTTTGTACGCGCCTTGACGGCCTTCCGCTCGCGATCGAGCTCGCGGCCGCGCGCGCCAAGCTTCTGCCTCCGGAGGCACTGCTCGCGCGGCTGGAGCAGCGGTTGCCGCTCCTCACCGGTGGGCCGCGCGATGCACCCGAGCGCCAGCAGACGCTGCGCGCGACGATCGACTGGAGCTACGGCCTGCTCGACGAGACCGAGCAGGAGCTGTTCGCGCGACTGGGCGTCTTCGTCGGAGGCTGCACGGTAGAGACCGCTGAGAAAGTCTGCGCGGCGACGCTCGACAGTCTGACCTCTCTCGTGGACAAGAGCCTTCTCCGCAACGTCGGAGGAGGCGCCGGCGAACCGCGAGTGTCGATGTTGCAGACGATCCGCGAGTACGCGGTCGAGCAGCTCGAGGCGCACGGGGAAGCGGACGACGTGCGGCTCCTGCATGCGCGCCACTACCGGGACCTCGCCGAGGCCTCGGAGCCGGAGATCCTCCGTGCCGACCAGGTCACCTGGCTCAACCGGCTCGAGGACGAGCTCGACAACTTCCGGGCTGCTCTCGACTGGTCGACTCCACGCGATTCCGAGCTCGCCCTGCGCCTGATCGGTGCGCTACGGCGTGCGTGGGTGGCCCGCGGCTACCTGATCGAGACGCGCACTCGCCTGGAGGCGGCGCTCGAGCAAGGAACAGACGTCGCGGCTCCCATCAGGGCAAAGGCCCTCTACGGGCTCGGTCGCGTCGCGCTCAACCAGAGCGACTACGACTACGCGATCAGCCGGCTCGAGGAGAGCGCGGCGCTCTTCCGGGAGCTCGGCGACACCGAGGGCATCGTCTACTCGCTTGCCGACCTCGCGTGGATCGCGACCGACCAAGAGGACATGGACCGGGCGCATCGCCTGGCGACGGAAAGCCTGGCCGTCGCTCGGCCTACCGAGGACGAGACACTGATTGCGGCGGCGGTTCACAGCCTGGCCGTCGCGGCGCTCCGGAAGGGCGATTACGAGCAGGCCCGACGCCTGTTCGAGGAGAGCATCACTCGGCGGCGGTCTGTCGGCGACAAGCGAAATGTCGCGAGCTCGCTCGAGGGCCTCGCACTCGTGGCGCTGCTCGTGGGTGACTATGGCGCGGCGGTGGCGGCGTTGGAGGAGGCCCTTTCCCTCGGTCGCAAGCTCGGGAACCTGCTCGTCGTCTCGGATGCGATCTCCAACCTCGCTCTCGTCTCCCTGTTTCGAGGTGATGTCCAAGGCGCCGAATCGCTTGCCGTGGAGAGTCTGGAGCTCTCTCGCGACCTCGGCTACACGCGCACTGTGATCCAGTGCTTGCACACGCTCGCAGCCGTTGCGGCAACGAACGGACAGCTGTCCCGCGCAGCGACTCTGTCGGCCGCGGCTGAGGCTCTCCACGAGGCGACCCACTCCCGCCCGTGGGCAGCGGAGCAGCTAATCGAAGAGCGGTTCCTGCACGTGGCTCGCGAGCAGCCGTTCGACCACGAGCTCCAGCAGGCGTCGGCGCTCGGACGCGCGATGGCGCTCGACGAGGCAATCGCGTTCGCGCTAGAGCCGGCAGACGGCGACTAGACTCGGTTCATGGACGCGCCGGGCGGACTCGCCGAGCTCCACACTCACCTCGGCGGTTCGGTCGCCTCCGAGATCCTCTGGACGCTCGCGCACGAGCAGGGGATCGCGCTTCCCGTCAAGGACTTCTGGGAGTTCGACCGCCTCGTGACGATCGCCGATCCCCGGCGCGTGGACTCACTCGACGCGCTCGACCAGATCTACCACTGGACGGAGCTGATCCAGTCGAGCCCGCTTGCGGTCGAGCGGTCGGTCCACACCGCGATCGGGGGCGCGTACCGCTCCCAGAGGATCACAACCTTCGAGCTTCGCTTCAACCCGATGAAGCGCAACCGGGGCGGCGAGCGCGACCTCGACCACATCATCATGGCCGCGCTCCGCGGCGTCGACCGGGCGAGCCTCGAGTACCCGCTCGTCCGGGCGGGCCTGATCCTGATGATGGACCGGACGTTCACCCGCGCGCAGAACGGGGTGATCGTGGAGAAGGCGATCCGCTATGCGCCGCGTGGAATCGTCGGCATCGACATCGCGGGGCCTCGGCCGGGCGGCGCCCGCTATCCGTATCGCGATCTAGCCCCGCTCGTCGAGGACGCGCGGACGGCCGGGCTCGGTGTCACGATCCACGTCGGCGAGGAGGGTGAGGAGCACGCCGCCGCGGAGATCGCCGAGGTTGTCGAGACGCTCGCGCCCGACCGGATCGGCCACGGGATCCTCGCCGCGCGGGATCGCGGACTCACGGCGGCGCTGGCCGAGACCGGGATCGTGCTCGAGATCTGCCCGACGTCGAACCTATTGACGAGGTCGCTGCCGGACGACGCGGCCCTGCGCGACACGATCCGAGCGTTCGTCGAGGGCGGCGTCCGGTTCACAATCGCCACCGACGGCCCCGAGATGATGCGGACGCATCTGCGCGACGAGCTCGAGCTCCTGCTCCGGATCGGCGCGCTCGACGAGGCGGAGCTGGCGGAGGCAAACCGCCGAGGCCACGAGGCGAGCTTCATCCGCGACCGTCCGCTCGTCCCGGCCTGACGCAACCCTCAACCACCCTCAAGGGGGTCTGACCCCTTAGAGGCGGATGTAGCGATGAAAGCGCGGACGGAGCTCAGACGGCTCGTCCTCCTCCACGACGCCGTCGACACCCTCCCGCTGCGTCGCGTGCAGGATGCGGCCGCCGCCGAGCCAGAACGCGATATGGCCCTCGTAGCAGACGAGATCGCCGGGACGGAGGTCGGCCTCCGCCACCTCTTCGCCGGCCGCCTCTTGCTGGTCGGCGTCCCGCGGGACGAGCCGGCCGGTCCGGCGATACGCCATGTGTACGAGCCCGGAGCAGTCGATCCCGCGCTCGGTCATCCCGCCCCACTCGTACGGCGAGCCGAGGTACGAGCGCGCCTCCTCCACAGGATCGCCGTCCGTTTCGGCCGGCAGCCATGTGGATGAGGGGTCAGACCCCAGAGCGTCCTCGCGAACCCAGCCGGGATAGTCATACGCGGTCCGCACACGAGCCCAGCCGTCCCGTCGTTCCTCGACGACCAGGGGCTCCCCGCGCAAGGCCTGCGTCACCTGCTCGGCGTCGTCCCGGGGCTCCGCCCGCACGGAAGCGACCTCGAGCTCGCAGCTACTAGACGGGCGGCGGCTCAAAGGCGGCGGGCTGGACCCCGGAATCGAAGACAGTCTCGACCTCGTGCGGGGTGATCGCCCCCTCCCGAATCTGCTCCGCCCAGTGGCAGGCAACCAGGTGCCCAGACGCAAGCGTCCGAAGCGGGGGCACGTCGTCTCGGCACCGCGTCGGCTGCACGTAGGGGCAGCGGGTGTGGAAGCGGCAGGCCCCCGGCGGGTTGGCCGGGCTCGGCAGGTCGCCGGGCAGGAGGATCGGGACGCGCTTCTTCTCGACCTCCGGGTCGGGGATGGGGACGGCCGAGAGCAGCGAGATCGTGTACGGATGAAGCGGCATCGTGTACAGCTCGTCGGCAGGCGAGACCTCGACGATCGTCCCCAGATACATGACCGCGATCCGGTCGGAGATGTGGCGGACGACCGCGAGGTCGTGGGCGATGAACAGATAGGTGAGGTCGAACTCGTCCTGGAGCGTCTCCAGCAGGTTGATGATCTGCGCCTGGATCGAGACGTCGAGCGCCGAGACGGGCTCGTCGGCGACGATGAAGTCCGGATTGACCGAGAGCGCCCGCGCGACACCGATCCGCTGCCGCTGGCCTCCGGAGAACTCGTGCGGATAACGGGTCGCCGCGTCGGCGGGAAGCCCGACGATCTGGAGCAGCTCCCGCACGCGCATTCCCGCCTCGCGCCTCGTCGCCAGCCCGTGGGCCCGCAAGGGCTCGCCCACGATGCGTCCGACGCTGTGCCGCGGGTTGAGCGAAGCGAACGGATCCTGGAACACCATCTGCATGCGGCGGCGAAGTGGGCGAAGCTCCCCCTCCTTCAGCTTCGTGATGTCCTGGCCGTCGAACCGGATCGCTCCTCCGGTCGGCTCGTACAAGCGCAGGATCGCGCGGCCCACGGTGGACTTCCCGCAACCCGACTCGCCGACGAGCCCGAGCGTCTCCCCGCGGCCGATGTCGAGCGAGACCCCGTCCACGGCCTTGATGTCGCCGATGTGACGGTCGAGGACGATCCCGCTCTTGATCGGGAACCAGACCTTGAGGTCGTCGAGCTGGACGAGCGAGCCGTTCTGCGTCATGCGGTCGCCGCGGCTCTCGTCTGCTGCCACTCTTCAGCACGGACCGGGTTGAAGCACGCCACGTAGTGGCCACGCTCGATCTCGACGAGCGGCGGCACCTGCTCGCGCGACAGCTCGACCTCGTAGCGGCAGCGAGGCTGGAAGGGGCACGCGGAAGGCGCGCTCAGCATGTCCCGCGGCTGCCCCTCGATCGGGTGCAGCTTCGCCTGGCGTGAGGCGTCGAGCCGCGGCACGCTCTGCAGCAGGCCGAGCGTGTAGGGGTGACGCGGTTGGGCGAACACCTGGTCGGCGGCCCCGGTCTCCACGAACAGGCCCGAGTACATGACGTTCACCCGCTCGCACATTCCGGCGACGACACCCAGGTCGTGCGTGATCAGGATCAGGGCTGCGTCCTCCTCGGCGACCAGCTCGCGCAGCAGGTCGAGGATCTGGGCCTGGATGGTGACGTCGAGGGCAGTCGTCGGCTCGTCGGCGATCATCAGCTTCGGCTTGCAGGCGAGCGCCATCGCGATCATCGCGCGCTGGCGCATCCCGCCCGAGAACTGGTGCGGATAGTCGCGCACGCGCTTGCTCGCGCTCGGGATCCCAACGCGGTCGAGCAGCTCCGCCGCGCGAGCCTCGGCCTCCTTCTTCTTCATTCCGAAGTGCGTGTGCAAGGCCTCGCGGATCTGCTTCCCGATCGTGAGCACCGGGTTCAGGCTCGTCATCGGATCCTGGAAGATCATCGCGATGTCCTTGCCGCGAATCCCCCGGAGCTGGCGGTCCGAGAGCCCGAGCAGGTCGCGGCCCTCGAAGATCGCCTTCCCGGTCGGCACGCGACCCGCGCGGGCCAGGATTCCGAGGATCGCCAGAGCGGTGACGCTCTTTCCGCAGCCTGACTCGCCGACGATCCCGAGCGTCTCCCCCTTTGCGATGTCGAACGAGATCCCGTTGACCGCGTGCACGATGCCACGGCTCGTCCAGAACTGGACGCTGAGGTCCTCGACCGAGAGCAGAGGCTCGCGCTTCACGCACGCCCTCGCAGCTTGGGATCGAGGGCTTCTCGCAAGCCGTCGCCGATCAGGTTGAAGCCGAGCACCGAGATCACGATCGCGATCCCGGGGAAGATCGCGAGCAGCGGTTGTGCAGCGAGATAGTCCTGCGCATCAGCAAGCATCGTGCCCCACTCGGCCGTGGACGGATCCTGCGGTCCGAGCCCGAGGAACCCAAGGCCGGCGACGTCGATGATCGCGGTCGCAAGCGCGAGCGTCCCTTGCACGATCACCGGCGAGATCGAGTTCGGGAGGATGTGGGAGAACAGGATCGCGGGCCGGCGCACTCCGACCGCCCGGGCCGCGAGCACGAAGTCGTTCTCCCGCTGCGAGAGGATCGACCCGCGTAAGAGCCGGGCGAAGATTGGGATGTTGGTCACGCCGACCGCGATCATGATCTGGTAGAGGCCCTGACCGAGCATCGCCACGATCCCGATCGCGAGCAGCAGGCCCGGAATCGAGAGCATCACGTCCATCAGCCTCATGATCACGGAGTCAACGATCCCACCGAGGTAGCCCGCAATCGCCCCCAGCACCATCCCGATGGAGAGCCCCACGGCGACCGAGACAACACCGACGGTGAGCGAGAAGCGCGCGCCGTACATGACCCGCGAGAGGGTGTCGCGTCCGACCACGTCGACTCCGAGCAAGTGCTGGGCGGACGGGCCGGGACAGCAGGAGCTCGGGAGGGTGGATGGGAAGTAGTCCGGTTTGAACGGAGCGATCACCGGCGCGAACAGGGCGATCACGACGAAAGACATCACGAAGAACGCTCCGACGATCGCACCTGGGTTTCGGCGCAGTCGCTGCCAGGCTTCTCTCCAGAGTCCCCCGGTCGACTCGAGCCCTAGCTCGGCGGATTCGAGCTCGGCAATGCTCATCTACGACCGCCCATAGCGGATGCGCGGGTTGAGAATCGCGTAGGAGATGTCCACGAGTAGGTTCACCAGCACGAACACGATCGCCAGAAAGAGAATGCCTCCCTGGATCACCGGGTAGTCACGGTTGAAGATCGCATTCGCGAGCCAGCTTCCGATCCCCGGGTATGCAAAGACCGTCTCGGTCAGCACGGCCCCGGAGAGCAGCAACCCCGTTTGCAGGCCGATGATGGTCGAGACTGGGAGCATCGCGTTCCTGAGCACGTGCCGCCGGTCGACGGTCAGCGGCGGCAGCCCCTTCGCGCGCGCGGTGCGGACATAGTCCTCGTTCTGGACGTCGAGCACCGCCGCACGCGTGATGCGGGTGACGATCGCCAGCGGAATCGAGCCGAGCGCGATCGCAGGCAGGATCAGATGCTTGATCACGTCCCACAACGCTCCCCAGTTGCCGGCGATGATCGCGTCGAGGATGTAGAAGTTGGTCGGATGCTTCAGGTCGATCAGGACGGAGATCTGGCCGATGCTCGGTAGCCACCCCAACCTCACCGAGAAGATGTATTTGAGGATGATCGCCAGGAAGAAGATCGGGATCGAGATCCCCAGCAGGGAAGCCACGAGACTTAAGTGGTCGAACCAGCTCCCGTACCACTTGGCGGCGAGGAAGCCAAGCGGTATCCCAAGGCCGATCGCGAAGATCATCGCCGCCAGCGCAAGCTCGACCGTCGCCGGGAAGCGCTGCTCGATCTCGCTCAGTACCGGGCGACGCGAGGCGATGCTGATCCCGAGATCCCCACTGGCGGTCTGCCTGACGTAGGCCCAGTACTGGGTCGTGATCGGCTTGTCGAGCCCGTAGCGGTGCTTGACCGCTCTCACGGCCGCAGGGGTCGCCCGCTCGCCGAGCAGGGCCTCCGCTGGGCTCCCGGGCAGAGCCCGAATCCAGAGGAAGACGAGAATCGAAAGCCCGATCAGGATCGGGACGATCAGCAGCAACCGGCGGACGACGAAACGCAGCATCTACGTCGTCCGCCGGTTGCTCACTCGCTACAGACTAAACGCCTCCGACCGAAACGAGGGCGAACGGCTCGAGCGACACGGGGCTCGGCTTATAGCCCTTTACGGTCTTCTTGAATCCGAGCGCGGGGCTCGTGTGGGCGTAGGGAACGCCCGGGAGGTACTGCATGATGATCCTGTTCACCTTCTGGTAGATCTTGATCCGCTTGGCCTGGTTGGGCTCAGCCCGGCCCTGAGCCAGCAGCTTGAAGATCGTGTTGTTCCGGAACCCGAACTGGTCGCTGTAGGTCCCGAAGAAGACGCCGACGAAGTTGTCGGGGTCTCCGTAGTCGCCGGTCCAGCCGATGAGGTTCAGGTCTCCGGCCGTCCCGTTCCCGACCTTCTTGACGTAGTCAGGCCTCCAGTTCGCCGTATGCGGCGTGACCGAGAAGCCCGAGAGCTGGAGACTCGCCTGGAAGACCTCGAAGTTGCGCTTCGGGTCTGGCATGTACGGCCGCGACACCGACGACGGATACCAGAAGTCGATCTTGCACGGCACGTGACAGCTCGACGAGTTCAAGAGGTCCTTGGCCTTTTGCGAGTTGTACGAGTACGTGGTCACGCCGGTCTTGGCGTAGCCGAAGAGCTGCGGCGGCATGAACTCCTTGGCCACCACGGCGCCCGGCGGGTACGCGGACGAGTTGATCAGGCCCTTGCGGTTCAGGCCGTAGGCGACCGCCCGTCGGACCTTGATGTCATTCATCGGTGAGCCTTGACCTTGGTGAATCGTCACGTACGCGACGTTGAACGCGGGCCGCCTGATCAGCTTGAGACCGGACGAACCCTTGATCGCAGAGAAGTCCTGCGGAGCGACGAGGTCGTACCCCATGATCTCGCCCGTCTGCAGTGCCTGCAGGCGCGCGGTATTGTTGCCGATCGGACGGAAGACGACCTTGCCGAGGATCGCCTTCTTGCCCCAGTAGCCCGGGAACTTGACGATCTCGAGCTTCTCGCCGACCGTCCAGGACTTGAACTTGAACGGACCCGTGCCGGACGGGTGCTTGAAGCCGTAGGACCCCGTCGGCTGGAACGTTCCGTTCCGGATCTCGGCCTGGTTGGCGCCCCACTTCTTCATCGCCGTCGGGCTTTGCATCGACAGCGACCCGATCGTCAGCGACGCGAGCAGCGGACCAAAGGGCTTGGTCAGCGTGATGATGACCTTGTACTGCCCTGAGGTCTTGCAGCTCTTGTACGTGGGCGCAGAGAGATCGGCGCTCTCGTTGTGCTTGAACCCTTGGAAGATCGCCTGGTAGTAGTAGGTCGCGTCAGGCGACTGGAACGGCCCGCTGAAGTTGTACCAGCGGTTGAAGTTCGCGCAGACGGCTGCGGCGTTGAACTTCGTGCCGTCGTGGAACTTGACGCCGTGCCTCAAGAAGAAGGTCCAGACCTTGGCTCCTTTGCTCGTCCAGTGTGTGGCGAGCGACGGGATCACCTTCGTCGTTCCGGGCTTCAAGGCCGTCAGGCCCTCGAAGATCTGGTCGGTGACCCGGAGCGACTCGCCGTCCGAGACGAGTGCCGGGTCGAGCACGACCGGGTCGGACGCGGCGCCGAAGACGAGCGTCTTGCCCGCCGACGACTTGTGCGACGCCTTCTGGGCGCCGCTGCTCGCTCCTACCGTCACCAGCGCGACAGAGCACACGCCGGCGAGGAGGACGAGCCTGAGTGTTCTCCTCACAGTGACTCCTTTCCGCTACAGCGCTCCCAAGCTATTAGACGCGGAAGTATCCCAGTTGATTGGACCCTGGGGCAAGCGGATCGCTGGAGAAGCGCTCTTCTAGGCGGCTGCGACCGACGAGAGGTCGCGAATCGCCGCCAGGCGCGCGAGCGCCTGGCCTTCGAGCTGCCGGACGCGCTCGCGGGTTAGATCGAGCTCGTGCCCAATTGCTTCGAGTGTCCACGGCTCACCCTCGAAGCCGAACCGCAGCTCGAGGATGCGCCGCTCGCGCTCGGGAAGAGCGTCGAGCGCCCGGCGGACACCCTGGCGCCGGAGCGACTCCTCCGCCTCGTCGAACGGGTCAGCCGCCTCGCGGTCTGCGAACAGGTCGCCGAGCTCGCCCTCGTCGTCGGCGCCGACGCTCTGGTTGAGCGAGACGGACGCCTGCGCGGCGCCGAGCGCCTCGTCGACGTGCTGGATCGGAAGGCCCGTCGCCTCCGCGAGCTCCTGCTTCGTCGCCTCGCGCCCGAGCTCGACCTCGAGCCGGCGGGCCGCACGCGACAGCTTCTGCTGGCGCTCGACGACGTGCACGGGGACGCGGATGGTGCGCGCGTGATTGGCGACGGCGCGCTGCACCGACTGGCGGATCCACCAGGTCGCATACGTGGAGAACTTGTAGCCGCGGCGCCAGTCGAACTTCTCGACGGCGCGGTTGAGGCCGAGCGTGCCCTCCTGGATCAGGTCGAGAAATGGAACGCCGAGCCCTCGATAGCCCTTTGCAATGGAGACGACGAGCCGCAGGTTCGACTCGATCATCCGGCGCTTGGCGACGGGGTCGCCGCGCTCGATCGCCTTCGCGAGCGTGACCTCCTCGGCGGCGGTCAGCAGCTTGTGCCGGCCGACGTCCGCGAGAAAGAGCTGCAGGCTGTCGGCCGAGCCCGAGAGCACTTCCGCCTCGATCGGCAGCGGCTCCCGCGTACGCGCCTCAGGAGCGGCCGGCTGGCCGATCTCGAGGCCGATCGCCTCGAGCTCGCGGCTCAGCTGCTCGACCTCTTCCTCGTTGAGGTCGTGCTCGAGCGCGAACGCCTCGAGCTCGGCGGGCAGGATGAACCCGCGCTCCTCGGCGCCCTCGACGAGCGAGCGCGCCTGCTCTGTCTCCATCAGGTCGTGCATCTGGTTCTGGGTCAAGTGGGTCAGCGTCCTTTCCGTCTATCTACCTGGTTTTCGTCCCTGCTGGTCCCTCGTCGTTGAACCTTTCGCACTCTAGGCGCACTCTCCTGGACATTCACGGGGAACTGTCCCCGTGCAGGAGCCACTCCACACATCGCAACGTGACCCCTTGCCTAGTTATTCCGTCTGGAGGGGCAGACTGGATTGCTCGAGCTGGTGCCTCTCACTCTTACAAGACGTGCGGGAAGAGAAAAGGTTTGCCGCCGACGGGTTAAGCCGCAGCGCCTTCCTTGGGCTTCGCGGCCCACTCCTCGTCGAACTCGACGCGCCACTTGCCCTCGTCGTCCTGGATCAACTTGAGCTTGGCGCTGAAGCTGCGGCCCGAGCGGCCGCGGAAGCCGCTGACCGGCTTGGCCGTGCGGCCGGTCTCCATCAGCTCCTTGACGATGGACTCCGTCAGCGTCTTTCCGGCCTTCTTCTTCCAGATCACGAACCCGCAGCCCGGATCGTCCTTCGTCCAGCAGGAGTAGCCCTTGCGGTTCTCGATCACGTCCTTGCCACAGACGGGGCACGGCCCGAGGTTCGCCCGCTCGATCTTGACGCCCTTGAGCTTGTCGAGCTCGGCAACGGTGTCGGTCGTGAACTTGACGATGTCGGACATGAACGCCGGCCGGCTGTCGGTGCCCTCTTCGATCAGGCCGAGCCGGTGCTCCCAGCCCCCCGTCAGCTCGGGCGAGGTGAGCGGGTGCTCGCCGAGCAGCCGGATCACCTGGACTCCCTTCTCGGTCGCCCGCAGCGCCCGGCCTTCGCGCTCGAGATAGCCGACGTCGATCAGGCGCTCGATGATGGCCGCCCGGGTCGCCGGCGTGCCGATCCCGGAGTCCTTCATCGCCTCGCGCAGCTCCGCGTCCTCGATCTCCTTGCCCGCGGTCTCCATTGCGGCGAGCAGCGATGCGTCGGTGAACCGGCGCGGGGGCTTCGTCTCCTTGTGCAGCGCCTCGACCGAGCGCGTCTCGACGCTCTCGCCCTGCTCGAGCCTCGGCAGCAGCTGGTCGCCGCCCGTGTCGTCGTCCTCGGCGCTCTTCGGGGTCGCCACCTCGCCATAGACCGCCCGCCAGCCCGCCTCGACGAGCACGCGGCCGCTCGTGCGGAAGACGTGCTCGGCGACCGTCGTCTCGACCCGCGTGCGCTCGAAGACCGCGTCGGGGTGGAACACGGCCAGGAACCGCTTCGCGACGAGGTCGTAGATCTTGCGCTCGTCCTCGCCCATCTTGGACAGGTCGTGCTCGGAGCGCGTCGGGATGATCGCGTGGTGGTCGGTGACCTTGGCGTCGCTGACGACGCGGCCGAGCGGGAGCTCGTCGAGCCGGACGACGTAGGAGGCCGCGGCCTTGTACTGCGGGTTGTGCCCGACCAGCTCCGCCGTCGGCCGGATCTCGTCGATCAGGTCGGACGAGAGGAAGCGCGAGCTCGTCCTCGGATACGTGATCGCCTTCCGCTCCTCGTACAGCTTCTGTGCCGCCCCGAGCGTCCGTCGAGCGGAGAAGCCGTAGAGGGTGTTCGCGTTCCGCTGGAGCGAGGTCAGGTCGTACAGGAGCTGCGGGCGCTCGCGCTCCGTCTTCTTCTCCAGCTTGGTGATCTCGCCGGGCTGGTCCTTGACGGCGTCCACGATCCCGGTCGCCTCGTCCTCGGGCAGCCGCTTGCCGCCGAGATAGCGGCCGCTGTAGAGCCGTTCCTCGGTGGCGGCGAAGAGCGCCTCGACGAGCCAGTACGGCTCGGGCTTGAAGGCGCGGATCTCCTCCTCGCGCCGCGCGACGAGTGCGAGCGTCGGCGTCTGGACGCGACCGAGCGAGACGGCGCCGTCGAAGGCGGAGCGCAGCCTGATCGTCGCGGCGCGGGTCGCGTTCATGCCGACGAGCCAGTCGGCCTCGGAGCGGGAGCGGGCCGCTTCCTGGAGCTGCTCCATCTCCTCGCCCGGCCTGAGGCGGTCGAAGGCCTCGACGATCGCCTTCTTCGTCATCGAGTTCAGCCACAGCCGCTGAACCGGCTTGGTCGCCTTCGCGGCCTCGTAGGTGTAGGCGAAGATCAGCTCGCCCTCGCGGCCGGCGTCGCAGGCGTTGACGACGAGATCGACGTCCTCTCGGTTCAGCTGCTTGCGGATGACGTCGAACTGCTTCTTCGACCTCGCGTCCCGGGGCTTGAGCTTGAACGCGTCGGGAACGATCGGCAGGTCGGCCATCCGCCACTTCTTCCAGCGCTCGTCGTATTCCTCCGGCTGGACGAGCTCGACCAGGTGCCCGACGGCCCACGTGATCACGTAGTCGTCGGACTCCAGAAAGCCCTCATTCTTCACGAATTTGCCGGGCAGCGCGGACGCGAGATCGCGCCCGACGGACGGTTTCTCGGCGATAACGAGTGTCTTGCTCATACGCGTTCAACAGTAGCGGAGCGCGCTGAGGACACCATTTCGGCCGCGCGGCCCCGAAACGGACCCCTCCCTAACCCTGGGGAGCTACCCGCCCTCGCTCCGCTGCGAGCGTAACCGCGGGACGAGCAGGCGCGGGCAACGACAACGTGCCGACTTGGTGTCGATTCAGTCCGGCGAGGGGTGACCCGAAGCGAACATACTCCGCGCAATGGCCGACGACCCGATGTGGACTCGCTTCTACCAGCTCATTGGCCTCGTTAGCTGGCCGGCCGTCTACCTCCTCTTCCGGCTGCGGGCGTTCGGCCGGGAGCACATCCCACCCAGTGGAGGCTTCGTCCTGGCCGCGAACCACACCTCGAACTTCGACCCGTGGCCGCTCGGCTTTCCGCTCTGGCCCAAACGACGCCTGCGCTGGATGGCGAAGTCGGAGCTGTTCAACTTCGCCCTCGGACCCATACTCCGCCACGGCGGCGCCTTCCCCGTCCGGCGCGGCATGAACGACGCGGCCGCGATCAGGACTGCGATCGAGCTTGCGAAGGCAGGCGACGTCGTGGTCATGTTCCCCGAGGGGACGCGCAGGAAGAAGGGGCTGCGGAAGAAGTTCCGGCCCCAGGCGCACACCGGCTCGGCTCGGATCGCGCTCGCCGCCGGCGTTGCCCTCATTCCCGCGGCAATCAAGGGCACGGACCGGCTCGCGCGGCTCGGCCCGCTGCGCGTCGCGTACGGCCCGCCGGTCCCGCTCGACGACCTCGCCGGGCAGCCACACGCGGAGGCGGCCGAGGTCGCGACGGAACGGCTGATGGCGAGGATCGGCGAGCTCGAGGCGAGCCTCGAATGACGGCGCCGCTCCTCGCCGTCGACGGCGACTCTTTCGCACACCGCGCCTACCACGCGCTGCCGAAGTCGATCCGGCGCGCGGAAGGACGTCCGGCCGGCGCGCTCGTCGGCTTCGCCAACATGCTGCTTCGCCTCTGGGAGGCCGAGCAGCCGCGGGCGGTGCTGGTCGCGTGGGACAGCCTAGACGTCCCGACGTACCGCCACGAGGCTTTCGACGCGTACCAGTCGGGGCGCGTGTTCGACGAGGAGCTCCTGGAGCAGCTCGCGCTCCTGCCCGAGCTCGTCGAGTCGTTCGGGTTCGCCTATGCGAAGGCGCCGGGCTACGAGGCGGACGACTTCCTGGCGGCGGTCGCGGAGACCGAGGCCGCGCGGGGCGGAAAGACGCTCGTCGCGACATCCGACCGCGACGCGTTCCAGCTCGCCGGCGAGCACACGACGATCCTGCAGCCGACCAGGGGCGTCTCGGAGCTCGCGCGGATCGGGCCTGCCGAGGTACGCGAGCGCTACGGCGTCGACCCTGCCCAGGTGCCCGACTTCATCGCCCTGCGCGGCGATCCCTCCGACAAGCTGCCGGGCGCGCGCGGCGTCGGGCCGAAGAAGGCCGCCGAGATTCTCTCCCAGTTCGGATCGCTCGAGGAAGCGCTCGCGGCCGGACGCTTCGCCGCCGAGGCCGACGACCTGCGCCTCTATCGGCGGATCGCGCTGCTCGACCGCTCGGCGCCGCTGCCGCCGCTTCCCGACCAGGAGCCCGATTGGGCCCGCGCGGCCGCGCTCGCCTCGGCCTGGGGGCTCGGGAATCTCGCCGGCCGGCTCGAGGAGAAGGACAAGGCATCGAGGTCGTAAGCAACTCGGCGCTGAAGGGGCTCCACCCGACCGGGCCGCATCCGGAGTCGCCGGCGCGGCTCGAGGTCCTGCTCGACTCGGTCGGCGACTGGGTCGAGGCCGACTCCGGCACCCGCGCCGACGTCGAGCGCTGCCACACGCCCGGCTACGTCGAGAGGATCCGGACGATCGCCGGCCCGACCTGGCTCGACCCGGACACCGTCGGCTCTGAGACGAGCTACGAGGCGGCCCTGCTCGCCGCCGGCGCAGCGATCGAAGCGGCCCGGCAGAGCGGGTTCGCCCTCGTCCGACCGCCCGGCCACCATGCGCTGCCCGACCGGGCGATGGGGTTCTGCCTCTTCGACAACGTCGCGATCGCCGCGCGCCATGCCCAGGCGGAGCTCGGCCTCGAACGCGTGGCGATCGTCGACTGGGACGTCCACCACGGCAACGGGACGCAGGACATCTTCTGGGACGACCCGTCCGTGCTCTTCGTCTCCCTCCACCAGTGGCCGTTCTATCCCGGGAGCGGCGGGCCCGACGAGCAGGACGAGACGACCCTGAACATCCCGCTCGCCGCCGGCGGCGGGGATGCGGAGTACGCCGCCGCGTTCACCGACAAGGTGGAGCCCGCCGTCCGCCGCTTCGATCCGCAGCTCGTGCTGGTGTCGGCCGGCTTCGACGCACATCGCCAGGATCCACTCGCGATGATGGAGCTGACCGACGAGGGATTTCGAGACCTCGCCCGCCGCTCAGCTGCACTCGCCCCGCGCGTCGCGGCCGTGCTCGAGGGTGGATACAACCTCGAGACGCTCCCCCGGCTGGTCGATGCCGCCCTCGAGGGTTTTTCCGACCGATAGCCTGGAGCTCTGATGAGGGACACGCACGGCATCCAGGCCGAGGGTCTTGCGCGCGAATTCAAAGGCGGGATCCGCGCGGTCGACGGCATCGACCTGCAGGTGTCGCCCGGGGAGATCTACGGCTTCCTCGGTCCGAACGGGGCCGGCAAGTCGACGACCGTGCACATGCTGACGACGCTGCTTCCGCCGACCGCCGGCTGGGCGCGCGTGGCCGGCTTCGACGTCAAGAAGCACGGCCCGCAGGTCCGCGGCGCGATCGGCGCCGCCCTTCAGGAAGCCGCGCTCGACCCATTCCTAACCGGGCGCGAACACTTGCGGCTGCAGAGCTCGCTGCACGGGCTCTCCCGGCAGGAGCGGCTCAGGCGCACCGCCGATCTGCTCGAGCGCGTCGGCCTGACGCAGGCCGCCGACCGGAAGATCAAGGGGTACTCGGGCGGGATGAAGCGGCGGCTCGACATCGCGCTCGCGCTCGTCCACGAGCCGAGCATCCTGTTCCTCGACGAGCCGACGACCGGTCTCGACGTGCAGAGCCGGAGCGCGCTCTGGGGCGAGGTCGGCCGCCTCGCCAAGGGGGAGGGCGTGACCGTGTTCCTGACCACGCAGTATCTCGAGGAGGCGGACGTGCTCGCCGACCGCGTGGGGATCATCCACCGCGGCAACATCGTCGCCGAGGGGACGCCGGAGGCGCTCAGGGCCGAGATCGGGCGGCCGACGGTCGAGGTCGTCCCGCACGAGCAGGGCGACCGGCCGCGGATCGAGGAGACGCTGCGCGCGTTCGGGCCACCGACCGCCGGCTCACCGGACGCCGTCAGCGTGCGGATCGAGGAGGAGGCCGATCTCGCGAACATCGTCCGCGCCCTCGACGCGGCCGGAATCCATGTCGCACGCATTCAGCTGCACGAGCCGACCCTCGACGACGTCTTCCTCGCCAAGACCGGCACCTCGCTCGAGGGGGCGGCAGAAGACGAGGAGGAGGAGCAGCTGGAGACGGTCACTGCATGAATGTCGCCGGCCAGGTGCTGAGCATCGCGGGCCGCTCGGTGACGAGGACGTTTCGGCAGCCGGCGATGATCATCCCGAACGTCACCTTTCCGCTGCTGCTGCTCGCGATCAACTCGAACGGCCTGCGGGCGGCGACGCACCTCCCAGGCTTCCCGACCAACTCGTTCCTCGACTTCTTCATCCCGATCAGCTTCATGCAGGGAGCGCTGTTCGCCTCGGGGACGGCCGGGGTCGACCTCGCGCGCGACATCGACAGCGGCTTCCTCAATCGGCTGGCGCTGACGCCGATGCGCGGCGTGGCGCTCCTGCTCGGGCAGCTCGGCGGTGCGGTCGCGATCGGGACGATCCAGGCCGTCGTCTACCTCGGCGTCGGGATCGCCGCGGGGGTGCGCTTCGAGACGGGCGTCGCCGGAGCGCTCGTGCTGTTCGTGCTGGCCGTGCTGATCGCACTCGGCTTCGGCGCCGTCGGGATTCTGATCGCCTTGCGCACCGGCTCGGGCGAGGCGGTCCAGTCGGTGTTCCCCCTGCTCTTCTTCCTCCTGTTCGTGTCGTCGATGAACCTGCCTCGCAACCTGATCGAGGTCAACTGGTTCCGCGACCTGGCGACCGTGAACCCGGTCAGCTACATGATCGAGGCGATGCGAACCCTGGTGATCTCGGGCTGGAACGCCCAAGCGCTCGGGCTCGGCTTCCTGTTCACGTTCCTGATGATCGGCCTCGCACTGGCCGCGTCGGCGGCCTCGCTCCGCTCGAGGATGGCGCGCACGTGACCCCGCGCTGGAAGATCGCGCTTGCCTTGGCCTACCGGCAGTCCACGGTCCTGATCAAGAACCCGTCCCTGTTCGTGCCGCCGCTGCTGTTCCCGCTGATGTCGTTCCTGGCGTTCGCGGGCGGCCTCTCGGCCCTCAAACACATCCCCGGATTCAACTTCCGCGGCGGCTACACGGCCTTCCAGTTCGTGTTCGTCCTGCTCCAGTCGGCGGCCTTCAGCGGCGTCTTCATGGGCTTCAACGTCGCGCGCGACTTCGAGTACGGATTCGCGCGGCGGCTGCTGATCGCGGCCTCCCACCGCACGGGGCTGATCATGGGCTATGCGCTCTCGGCGCTCCTACGGTGGTCGGTGGTGGCCATCGTTCTCACCACCGTCGCGCTGATCGCTCACATGAAGGTGGGCGGCAACGGTGTCGATCTCGTCGGCTTGTACACGCTCGCCGTGATCCTCAACTTCGCCGGCGTCCTCTGGGCCTCTGGGATCGCGCTGCGAATCCGCTCCACCCAAGGGGCTCCGCTGATGCAGACCCCGGTCTTCCTCACGCTCTTCCTGGCTCCCGTGTACGTGCCCCTTCACCTGCTTCAGGGCTGGATCCACGCGGTCGCGAAGATCAATCCCGTCACGTACCTGCTGACCGCCGGCCGGGGATTCATCTCGGGGAGCCCCGTCGACGTCGGGCTCGCCTTCGGCTCCGGGGTCGCCGTCTCCGGCGCGTTCTTGCTCTGGGCTCTGCTCGGGCTACGCCGCGCCGAGCGCGCCGCCAGCTAGTCGAGCGGCGGCCCGACGACGTCGAAGGCGTACTTCTTCGACAATTGCTCGAGCAGCCCGTTGTCGTACTCCTCTTGCGGCGGGCCCTCGGAGGCGGACCCGGGAACGCCGCCTTCGACGAACATCTCCTCGAAGCCGCCCGGCGTCACCAGCACGAGCGCGCGGGCGCCCCGCTCGCCGGTCCTGAACGTATGCGGGACCTCTCGTGGCGTGAAGACGAGCTCGCCCGGACCGGCGACGAACTCGTCGTCGCCCCGCCGAAAGCGAATTTCCTCCTCCAGCACATAGAACGCCTCGTCCTCCCGGTGGTGCACATGGAGCGGCGGTCCGAAGTGGGCTGGGAACCGCGCTTCGACGAGGCCGATCGAGCCCGCCGTCTCATCTGCCGAGGCCTTCATCGTCATCAGGGCCCCTTGCCACCAGAACGTGCGCTCCGTGCCGTTCACGCTCGCGCCGACGCTTTCCATCTCGTCCCTCCCAGCTTGCGGTCCCATACCTTCGTGAGACTATAGTACCATGATGGTCATGTCAATCCCATATGAGCGCACCGGGCGGACGAGGCAGAAGGCGCGTACGCGCGAGGCGCTCGTCGTCGCCGCACGCCTGCTGCTCGGACAGGGAATCGCTCCCACCGTGGAGCAAGCGGCAGCGGCAGCGGAGATCTCGCGAACCACCGCCTACCGCTACTTCCCGAATCAGCGCGCGCTCCTCGTCGCGGCCTACCCGGAGCTGGACACGGATTCACTGCTCGACGGCGACGCGCCGGCGGACCCCGAAGCACGGCTCGACGTCGTCGTCCGCAAGCTCGGAGACATGATCGTCGACGGCGAGCCGGCCTACCGCGCGATGCTGCGGATGTCGCTCGAGGCGGAGCCCCGCAGGGAAGAGCTCGTGCTCCGCAGAGGGCGCGCGATCCGCTGGATCGAGGACGCCCTCGCTCCGCTTCGCGTCGAGCTGACCACGGAGGAGCTGCACCGGCTGACACTCGCGATCAGGTCGGCCGTCGGCATCGAGGCGCTCGTCTGGCTCACGGACATCGGCGGGCTGTCCCGAGACGCAGCCCGCAAGGTCATGCGCTGGTCGGCCCGGGCGCTGCTTCGATCCGCGCTCGCGGACCGAGCTCCAGCCTGTAACGGATCGGCGCACGCGCGAGACTAGGCGCCAACTGCAACGGGGCGAAAGGAGTCTTCAATGGCAGCAACTTCAACCACCACGGGCGCGATCGCGGAAGAGGCGCTCGCCGAGCTCAGAATACAACTGAGGGGCCAGGCGCTCACGCCGGCGGATCCAGGCTACGAGCAGATCCGCCCACCGTTCAGCGCCATGTACACCGACCGGCCGAGCCTGGCCGTCCTCTGCTCGGGCACCGCCGACGTCGTCGACGCCGTCAACTTCGCGCGCGAGCACGGGCTCGAAGTGACCGTCCGCGGAGGCGGCCACTCGATCGCCGGACTCTCGAGCTCGGACGGCGGCATGGTCATCGACCTCGCGCAGATGAACGGCGTGCACATCGACCGCGAGGCGATGCTCGCGCACGTCCAGGGAGGCGCGCTGTGGGGCGACGTCGACCGGGAGGCTCAGCTGTTCGGCCTCGCGACGCCGGGCGGCGTCGTCTCGGATACCGGCGTCGCCGGGCTCACGCTCGGCGGAGGCTACGGCTGGCTCCGCCGCAAGTACGGGCTCGCCTGCGACAACCTCGTCGCCGCGGAGGTCGTCTGCGTCGACGGGGAGATCCGCACGGCCTCCGAGGACACGAACCCGGATCTGCTGTGGGCCCTCAAGTTCGGAGATTCCGCTCCCGACGAGGTGAGCGCCCTGGCTGTCACGCTCACCATGCCCGCCGATCCCCATCTGCCGGAGCCGATCCACGACCAGAACTGCCTCGTCGTCGGCGCCACGTACTCCGGCGACATGGAGGAGGGCATGGGAGTGCTCCAGCCGCTCCGCGAGCTGGCCACACCGCTGGCCGACATCTCGCAGCCGATGCCGTACCGGTTCGTCCAGTCCGCGTTCGATCCGTTCTTCCCGCGCGGCGAGCTCCAGGCCTACTGGAAGTCGACCTACTTGAACGAGCTGTCGGACGAGGTCGTCGACCTGATAGCCGCGAAGGCCCCGAACCGGCCCGCGCCGCTCTCGTCCATGGTCGTCTGGCTCTCGGGTGGACAGGTGAACAGGGTCGGAGAGGACGAGTCGGCGTTCGGCGAGCGCTCGGCCTCGTACATGGTGAGCGTGGAAGGGACCTGGCCCGATCCGAGCGAGAACGACGCGAACATCGCCTGGGTTCGCGAGACGTGGAGCGAGATCGCCGAGTTCGGCACCGGCTCGACCTACCTGAACTTCACCGGCATCGCCGACGAGGACAACCAGGTCGGCGTCGGCGACGCCTTCGGGGCGAAGCTCGAGCGGCTGGGGAAAATCAAGGCGACCTACGACCCGGACAACTTCTTCCACCGCAACAACAACATCGTTCCTGCTGCATGAGCCCGGGGGACCGGCGGGGCGCGCGACTAGCGCCCCGCCGGCCTTCGGCACGACCGCCAAACCAAAACCCACGGCCGGGCGAAAAGGCGTCAGAGTACGTTCGTCAGAATCCGTTACCTAGGCTCGAGGACGATCGGCGCCGCCGCGCTCGTCGCGGCGGCCGTCGCGCTCGCCGGGGCGAGCGCGTCGCGCCCCGCCGGCCCTCCTTCCTTTCAGGGCAGGATCGCAGTGATCGGACCCTCGCTACGCGCGAGGATGACGTCCTGGCACCGCGGCTGCCCCGTTCCCGTCTCCTCGCTGAGGCTGCTGCGGATGACCTACGTGGGCTTCGACGGGCAACCCCACGAAGGGGAGATGATCGTGCACCGCGGCTGGGCGCGGCCCGTGCTCGGGGTGTTCCGGATGCTCTACGACGCCCGCTTCCCAATCCGGCGGATGAGGCTCGTGGAGGCCTACGGGTCGGACGACGACCGGGTCGGCCTCGCCGACGACACATCCGGCTTCAACTGCCGCTACGTCGGCGGGACCACTACGTGGTCGGAGCACGCGTATGGCCGCGCGGTCGACGTCAACCCGCTGGAGAACCCTTACGTGGTGAACGGGAGGGTGTCGAATCGCGCCTACCGTCCGTTCGTCGATCGTTCGCACTGGCGGCCGGGAATGGTCCATGCGCGGGACAAGGTCGTCCGCGCCTTCGCCGCGATCGGCTGGCGCTGGGGCGGCTACTGGCACTCGGCCGTCGACTACATGCACTTCTCGGCCACCGGCCGCTAGCCCAGGCGTCCCTCGATCGCGTCCCGGTAGCGGTGCGCCGAGCGGCGGACCGCCTCCTTGCCGTCGTAGACGACGCGGCCCCACCACGCGCCGACGATCGAGTCGAAGTCCCACGGCTCCAGCCGCCGCGTAATCTCGTCGACCGTGTCGGGCGGGAGCGGGATCAGGTTCGGATAGCTGTACATGAAGGAGACGAACTTCCGGTCGGGGATGACCTGGACGATGTCCCCGCTCAGCAGCAGCTTCCGCTCCGCCCAGTGGAGCACCTGCCCGCCCGCGAAGTGGCCGCCGAGCCGGAGCAGGGTCGCGCCCGGCGCCAGCTCGTTGACCTCCCCCGACCACGGCTCGACGGACGGGTCGGGCCGCATCACCCACTTCCGGTCGTCTTCGTGGATCAGGATCGGGCAGTCGAAGGTCCGGGCCCACTCGACCATCGTCGAGTAGTAGTGCGGGTGCGAGATTGCGATCGCCTCTAGCCCGCCTCGCTCCTCGACGGCGGAGACGATCTCGTCGTCGAGCAGCGCCTGGCAGTCCCAGAGCACGTTGCCGCCCCCGGTCGGAACGAGCAGCGCGCGCTGCCCGATCGCGAACTCGGGCTTGCAGCCGATCCCGAGCAGGCCGGGCAGCTCGTCCCGGATCTCGGCTCGGTGGGACGAGCGCAGCGCCTCCATGGTCGTCCACCGCTGGCCCTCGACCGGAACGTACTGGCGCGCGTCCTGGCAGATCGGGCACTCAGCCGGTGGGGATTCGCTCGCCGGGAACTGCGTGCTACAGCTCGCGCACAACCAGGTCTGCATCCCTCGAGGCTAACCTGCCCGAACATGACCGAGCTGCCCCTCACCGGCGGCTGCCTCTGCGGCGGCGTCCGCTTCGAGGTGAGCGAACGTCCGGTCTCGGCGGGCTACTGCCACTGCACCCGCTGCCGGCGGCGGACGGGAACCGCGGCCTCGCTGTCCGCACGGATCGTCCCAGGCTCGCTCCGCATCCTGTCGGGCGAGGAACTGATCCGATCCTACGATCCGCCGGACGGCTTCTCGAAGGTCTTCTGCTCGGGATGTGGATCGCAGCTCTGGAGCCAGAGCCAGGAAGATCCGGACGTGATCAGCGTCCGCTTCGGCTCATTCGACGACGATCCTGGGATCAGGCCGTCTTATCGCCAGTTCGTCTCGTACTCCGCGCCCTGGGAGCCGATCCCGGACGACGGGCTGCCCCTCTTTCCCGAGCACCGATCCACAGACGCCTGAGCCCGACTACTGCGTATCCGGTCCCGGCCACGTGTCGCTGAGCAGGTAGCCCTCCGGAAACGGGTCGCTCGGGTCGACGATCACCTGCGTGATGCCCGTGATCCAGGCGCTGCCGCGGATCGCCGGGACGATCGCGAGCCGCTCGCCGACGCTCGTCTCGGAGACGATGCGGCCCTCGAAGGTCGAGCCGAGCACGGACGCGTGGGTCATCCCATCGCCCGCCTGCATGAGCCCGCGGGCATGCAATGCCGCCATGCGGGCGCAGAGGCCGGTGCCCGTGGCCGAGCGGTCGAGCCGGCCCGGCGCGACGACGACGGCGTTCTTCGACACTCGCCCGGCGCCCTGCCACGGCTCCGCGATCTGGACGATGCTGACGCCGGCGATCTCGGGGTTCTCCGGATGAACGCAGGGAAGCTGCTCGCGCGCGGCGGCGCGGATGCGCTCTCCGGCCAGCGAGAGCTCCCGTGCCTCCGACGGCTCGAGCGAGAACCGGAGCTCCGCGGCGTCGGCGATCGCGTACCACATGCCTCCGAAGGCGACGTCGACGGTCAGAGAGCCGAGCCCTTCGACCTCGAGCGCCGCGTCGAGCCGGTCGGCGAAGCAGGGGACGTTCGTGAGCTCGACCAACTCGCACTTACCGTCGCGGCAGGCCGCGGTGATCTCGACGACCCCCGCCGGGGCCTCGAGTCGCAGCGTCGTCTCCGGCTCGCGCAGCTCGACCATGCCCGTCTCGAGCAGCACCGTGGCGACGCAGATCGTGTTCGAGCCCGACATCGCGGGGTACTCGGTGGGCTCCATGATGATGTAGCCGGCGTCGCAGTCGGGCCGCGTCGGGGGAACGATCAGGTTCGCGTGGACGGCGACGCTGCCGCGCGGCTCGCGCAGGAGCAGGCGTCGGAGCGAGTCGTCCCGCTCGAGCGCTTGGCGCTGCTCGAAGACGGTCTCGCCGGGCGGGGGCAGCACCCCGCCGACGACGACGTTCCCGATCTCGCCGCCCGCGTGACAGCCGACGACGGTCAGTGTTCGGGCAACGCGCATGCCGACGCGACCCTAATCGAGCCGGCGCCCGCCCTGAATACTCCACCGAATACTGGGTGCCAGGCACGTGCCAGGCAAAGGATTCCGCACCCTCAACGAACTCGCGCTGGCCGCGCGTCAGCGAGACGTCGGACCGCATCGCCGAAGCCGTCCGTATCTCTAGCGGTGCAGTTCAATCCAAGGTATCTGCGCGTACGTGGTCTGCGACCCGCCGCCGTTCTTGCTATCGGTGTCGGCGCCGCTGCGCTACTCGCGAGCGCGGCGATCTCCGAGGCGACCGACCATACTCTCTCTTCCAGCTCGCGACGGACGTGCGTCTGGCAGGCGACTCAGACTTCGGATCCTCATCGCGTTCTGTATGACCGGTTCGATTCGGTCGCTGCGGTCTCACCGCGCGAAGCGTGGACCGTGGGCGACTATTTCACGGGCACTGAGGGGGGTCCGCACGGCGCCTTCGTCGAGCGCTGGGTTGGCAGGCGCTGGCGAGTCGTAGCGGCGCCGATTCCTCGTGGCGCGATCCTCTGGTCGGTGTCCGCGTCCAACGCACGGGACGTATGGGCTGTCGGCCAGACGGACGACGGCGGACAGCTGATCGAGCACTGGGACGGTGCGCGCTGGCGCGTAGCACCCGCGCCCCATCCACCGGCACATATCCTCTATGCAGTCGCCGCGCGCACGCCGCGCGATGCTTGGGCTGTCGGCGTGCGCAATCGTGGCAGCGGCGGCAAGACCCTGATCGAGCACTGGAACGGCACGCGCTGGACGATCGTCCCGAATCCCAACCCGCCCGCCGCGCCCGGCCGCCGCCCCTACGCGATCCTCCGCGCCGTCACCGCGATCTCGCCGACCGACGTCTGGGCGGCCGGCTACTTCGGCGGAGTGCGTTCACCGGTTACACGCACGTTGATCGAGCACTGGGACGGGCGGCACTGGACGATCGTCCCGAGCCCCAACGTGCGCTCGGCGCGCGACGTCACCAACGACATCCTGTTCTCGATCGCAGGCGGCGAAGCCGATGACGTGTGGGCAGTCGGCTCGTGGGGCAGCGTGCCAGGCGGTTACGGCGGTCGAGGCGACCACGCTCTGACGCTGCACTGGGACGGTCGTCGCTGGTCGCGCGTCGCGACGCCCGCGGTCGCCCAACGCGCCCTGCTCTCCGGCGTGGTCGCGCGCGCCGGGCAAGCCTGGGCCGTGGGCGACCGCGGACTCCAACCGCACCAGCAGACGCTGGTGGAGCGCTGGAATGGAGCCCGCTGGTCGATCGTCCCCAGTCCTGCCGGCTTCTCGTTCGCTGCCGTAGCCATATCGTCGAGCGGAACCGCGTGGGCGGTCGGCGCAAACGGCCACCAGCCTCTCGCGGCTCGTGCTGACCCTGACGGTCAAGTCGGCCCGCCTCAATCTCTTGCATATTTTGTGCCGCCGTTCGGACCATAGAAAAAGCCCCTTCCAGGGCTTTTTCCGTAGCAGGCCTGTAAGCCGGATTCTGTCGAAGGTGACCATCCTTCTAGGCCGACGATCTCTCGCCGGCTCGAGCGGCGTACCCGGCCCCTCGGCGGGCAACCTCGGGCGGGGCCTGTTCGCTTTGCACCGGACGGGGTTTGGCTAGCCGCCGTGTCACCACGGCGCTGGTGGGCTCTTACCCCACCCTTTCACCCTTGCCCCCGGCGTCTCCGGAGAGCCTTACGCCGTTGGCGGTCTCCTTTCTGTGCCACTTTCCGTCGGCTTTCGCCGCCTGGGATTTCCCCAGCGTCCTGCCCTGTGGTGTCCGGACTTTCCTCGAGCCCGAAGGCTCGCGGTCACCCGGCCTGCAGTCCCAATTGTACCGGCGTTTCGCCGGCAGCCTCGGCCGTGCCCAGGCTCAACCCGCATTCAGGGCACCGGATCCCGCCCAGCACGTGCTGGACGAACTCCCCGCAGACGAGACACTCGAGGCTCGCGCCGCGCGCGAGCGCGGCGAGCTCCTGGTCGAGCGTCCGGATCAGCGACTCCACCGCCACTACGAAACCGCCCTGAAGACGCCGATCACCTTGCCCATGATCTGCACGTGCTCGGGATACATTGGCTCGAGCGCGTCGTTCTCGGGCTGGAGCCGTACGCGGCCGTTCTCGCGGAAGAAACGCTTGACGGTCGCCTCGTCGGCCGACTCGTCCTCGCCCGCGAGCGCAGCGACGATCTCGCCGTTCTGCGCGTCAGCCTGCCGGCGCACGACGACGAAGTCACCGTCCAGAATCCCAGCGTTCACCATCGAGTCGCCCTTGACGCGGAGGATGAACTCCTCCCCGCCTCGTGCGAGCGGCTCGGGGACGGCGAGATACTCCTCGATGTTCTGTTCGGCAAGGAGCGGCCCGCCCGCTGCGATCTGGCCGACCAGCGGCAGCCGGTGGACGTCCGGCTCGGGCTCGTGGATCGACTCGTGCCGGTGAGGACCGAGCAGCTCGAGGGCGCGCGGCTTCGTCGGATCGCGGCGAAGCATCCCAGCGCGCTCGAGATTGGCTAGATGCGCGTGCACGGTCGACGGCGAGGCAAGCCCGACCTCCTGGCCGATCTCGCGCACGGTCGGGGGGTAACCGTGGGATTCCACGTAGCGGACGAGGAAGTCCCAGATCTCTCGTTGGCGATCGGTCAGCATGTTCTCTCCTCGGGTAGCGAACATGTGTTCGTAAGCAGGGTAGCGCGGGTGACGGACGGCGTCAAGAGCTCTGCCAAGATGGCCGCGTGGCGTCGTCGCTGAAGCAGATGCTCGCCGAGGCGAAAGGGGAGGTCGAGCTCGTCTCCCCGGACGAGCTCGAGAGCCGGCTCGCAGACGATGCCCCGCTCCTGGTCGACGTCCGCGAGAAGCCCGAGTACGAGGCCGCGCACCTGGCGGGCGCGGTTCAGGTCTCGCGCGCGTTCCTCGAGGTGAAGGCCGATGCGGAGCACCCGGCGCGCGAGCCGGCGCTCGAGGACCGGGAGCGCTCCGTCGTCACCTACTGCACGGGCGGGATGGGCGCCCGCAGCCTGCTCGCCGCGCAGACGCTCAAGCGGATGGGCTTCGAGCGGGTGGGCTGCCTCGAAGGCGGGCTCGACGCCTGGAAAGAGGCGGGCAGGCCGGTCGAATAACGGGCCTCGGAGGGGCGGCAGCCCGCCCCCTCCGAAACCCCATTGCTCATCCGCCGGTGGTCTTGAGGATGCCGAACACTGCGCCCGCGGGATCCTGCAGTACCCCGAAGCGGCCCACGTTCGGGATGTCCATGCCCTCCTGGATCACGGCGGCACCGAGCTCCTTCGCCCGCTCGATTGTCCCGTCGACATCGTCGGTACCGATGTAGACGAGCCAGTTCGGCGGCGCTTGGGTGCCGTCCGGGATCCGCATCAGCCCGCCGGCGTCGGCATCGCCGGCCCGCTTGAAGATCGTGTACGTCCCCATCGTGCCCATGTCCACGTCCTGGGACGTCCAGCCGAAGACCTCGCCGTAGAAACGCTTCGCATCCTCAACGTCGGTCGTCAGGAGCTCGTCCCAGACGAACACGCCCTCGGCGGGCGGCGAGTCCGACTCGCCGGCGGCCTGGAACGCGGACAGGACTGCCCCCTGGGCATCTGCGATGACGGCCATCCGCCCGATCTTTTGAATGTCGAACGGCTCGACGAGAACGTTTCCGCCCGCCGACTTGGCCGTCTCGGCCGTCTCGTCCACGTCCTCGACGAGAACGTGCCCGAGCCAGTGCGACGGGGCGCCGCCCTCAGCAGGCCCGAACCCCCCGTGGCTCTTTTCGCCGCTCTTGATCATGGGATAGTCCGACCCGCCGACGCTGATGACCTCGAGCTCCCAGCCGAACAGCTGGGTATAGAAGCTCTTCGCGGCCTCGACATCGGTCGTGACGTTGTCGTGCCAAACAAATTTCCCGATCGCCGTCTGCACCTGTGTGCTCACCGATCACCTCCGTTCGCGTTTGCTCCAGCACCCTAGCGCTACGAGTCGTTTCGACCCGGTAAACCAGCGGTGTCGGCTCGGTGAAGGCCGTCTGATTGGGGGAACCGGGAGGTTCACCCCGGGATCAGGCACGCGTCAATGCGCTGGAGAGGACTTGAACCTCCACGGCCCGTACAGGCCACAAGGCCCTCAACCTTGCGCGTCTACCAATTCCGCCACCAGCGCGTCGACTCCCAAGTGTAGCGACGGAAGAAATGGCAACTCGAGCCCGTCTTGTGGTCAGATACGAGCGAAAGGGAGAAGAAGTCATGTACCAGCACCCGTCGATTCAAATGGAACTGGTGAAGCAGCGGCAGTCGGATTTCCTGGCCGAGGCAGAGCGGGACCGGCTGGCCGCCACGGTCGAGCGTGGCCCGTCGCAGACGGTGAACGTGCTCAAGAGCGTCGCCGCGAGCCTGAAGAGCGTACTCTCGCGCCGCCCGGTGGTCGTCCGCCACACGCAGCCGCAGGCGACCTCCTAACAGAGACTTTCCGCTCAGAGAGCGCAGACGGCGGGCCAAGCCCGCCGTCTTGCGTTGTGCGATCCGATACGAGGTTTGGAATGTTGCACAGGTGGGGTAGGCGTTTCGTAGCCCGCGCGCTGGACGTCCCCCTTGGAAGCAGGGGTGCTCCGACACCAACACAAATCGTCCGCGCGCGGGTCTTCCCTACACCGAGGCCCTACTACCGTCCAACTGCAGCGGAGAATTAGTAGCGGACGCCGAAGTCGGCCGTGACGATCGTGACGTCGAGCCCCTGGTAGACGCCGGGGGCGCCGTCGAACTGGCGTACCGACAAGCCGACCTGACGCCAGTTGCGGTCGAGCAGGTTCTTGCGGTGCGGAGTGCTGCTCATCCACATCGTGACCGCAGCCGACGGCGTCGGCGTCCCCGTGGACCAGAGCAGGTTCTCGCCCACGCTCCAGTAGCTGTAGCCGGTCGAGCCGTAGTAGCGCTCGACGCGCTTCCAGAAGCTCGTCCCGTCCGCGGAGCTGTGCTCGAAGTAGCCCTTCGTACCCATCTCGCGCGAGTGCTGGTCGGCGGCGGCCGTCAGCTGGGACGACAAGCGCAGCGGCCGGAGGCTGTGGCTCGAGCGGACGGCGTTGATCTCCATGAGGACGGTACGAGCCGCGAGCTTCGAGCCGTGTGCTCGGTGAGGAGTCGCATGTGGCGCAGCGATCGCGGCCGCAGCGATCAGTGTGGCCAGGCCGACAAGCGGCATGGGAAGAGAATCGACCTATCGGCGGACGATGTCCATAGGCCGATCGGCCTATCTTTCGGTTCCGGGAGTCCCAGCGGTGCGGCGGAACCTTTTGTTTGCCGTACACAGGAGAAGCGAGTATCAAGTTGAGTGCATCCCTGGGACGCGATCTGGATCTTCTTCATCCTGAGTTCGCTACAGCCGCTCGCCGCGAGACAGCTCGTTGCGTATTGGTAAGGATGGAGGGGCCGGCGCGAACCGGCCCCCTCGCCCTCCTACGACTTGATCTCGATCTTCTTGCGTGACGCGCGCTCCGACTTCGGCACGCTCACGGTCAGGACGCCGTCCTTGAGGTCGGCGTCGATCTTGTCGGACTCGAGCTGCTCGGGGAGACGGACGCGGTAGTCGAAGCGGCCGATGCGGCGCGTCTGCTTGCGGACGATGCCCTTGCGCTCCTTCTCCTTGACCTCCCCGGTGATCGTGAGCTCGTTGCCGACGAGCTCGATGTTGATGTCCTTCTTGTCGACGCCAGGGAGCTCGGCCTCGATCACATACGAGTCGTCGGTCTCCTCGATGTCCACGCTCGGCACCCAGGCTGCCGCCTCCTTGAGCAGGGCCCAGTCACTACCGAGGGTCTCGCTGAGCATCCGGCGCATCCGGTCGGTCACCTGCTCGAGATCCTGGACCGGCTCCCAGCGTGCGAGGGCGCGCGACGGGCCACGTTTCTGTTGAACTGCCATCTTCATCCCTCCTCCGCTTGTGTTCGATTCCTCAGCCGTCAAGCCATGGCCTGAACGGCGATAGGGCAAATACCTGCGTCATGCGGAGCTCCTTCGGTTCGCCGACGCCTGACCGAAGGCTCGACCGCGGCCGCTCAGGACCGCGCCGCTCCCGGGTCTCTCCTCCTGCGGCGGCGCTACCTCCCGGCGCGCCGCTGCCGGATCCTGTGCGATGCCTGCCCGAATCTGGGTGCCTCAAACACTCGTTGGCGACCGTTATTATCGGCTCGAGCCGTCCGTAGGTAGCTCCACCGTTCCTTCTGCCTTCGGGAGGGCGCGATCACCGAGGAGCGGGGAGAGGGGCGTCTGGCCACACGTGGCGGTCGAGGTCGATCGCGGGAAGCTTCTGAGCGCGATCTCCAACGCGGTCGTCGGGGTGCACCGCGAGCACTACGGGCGGGGTGCGGAGACGGTGAGGACGCTGATTCAGGGTGACTGCGTCGTCTGCGTGCTCGAGGGGATCTACACGACCGGCGAGAAGACCCTGATCGCCGCAAACAACTTCGGCGCGGTTCGCGAGGGGCGCCAGACCTTCCAAGATGCAATGCGCGACACGTTCGTCGGGGAGGTTGAAGGCTTGACGGGGCGGGACGTCGTCGCCTTCTTCTCGGCGATCTCGCCCGATCCGGACATGGGCATCGAGGTCTTCGTCCTCGCGGCGGAAGGGACGTAGCCGCCGGTCGAGACTTCAGGCGGTTATTGTCGGCTGGTGTATCGCCTGCCCGTTGCCTGGATCCTGGTCGCGGCCGCCTGTGCGGTCGTGGGCGCGGGCGCCGTCGCGGCAGCCTGGGCGATCAGCAGTAGCGGGGGCAGAGGCGGGCGCCCTGCTCACGGCGGACGGGTGGAAGTCGCCTTCGAGCCCGGGCCCCTCCGAGGCTGACGTCCCACCGCGCACGGCGGCAAACGCTGGCACGCCTTGACCGTGCGGGCGGCGCTGCGCGAGCCTTAGAACGAGTTGTAGGTGACAAGGACTTCGGCCTGCCACGCAGGCGCCGGAGATCGAGGCTCGATCAAGATCAAGCACCGCGACCATAGGCGATACCCACGCGAGCTGGAAGCTGCGATCTGTCGAAGCAGGCAGACACGGAACGCGGGACGAGCGCGGCGGGTAGGGTCGCCCGCCGCGCTTGCCCTCTCCGGTGTTAGCGGTCAGTTTTCGTGCGGAGCGCGGCGGGTGCCTTGGAAGACGGCGCCTCCCCGATCGCCTTTGATTGCGGCTTGCCGTACAACTCCGGCTGCAGGTACTTGCCCTGGTCGGCGCCGGTCTTCGGGGCGACGACCTGGGTTCGGTGCGCGTTCGCATAGCGGTCGTGGCGGATCCCGGTCACCTGCCAGGACACCTTCACGTTCGGCTGGTCGGTCTGGATCGTGAAGCGGTTGTGCTCAATCTCCTTCACGACCCGCGCGTTCCAGCCACGCGTCCCGACGATCGTCAGCTGGTAGCGGAACTGCGGTTCAACGCCTGGAACCAGGGCGGCATCGTGACCGTGGCGAAGCCGTGCGCGTCGGTCCTGATGTTGCCGTTGTAGATTCAGCATGTCCGACGATTCGACCGAGCTATGAACCAGGTACTTGTGGGCCGGGTCGAGCGGGTCATCGATCTTGAACTGCTTATTCAGCGCGGAGAGCACGCCGTTGACATACACGTCCCCGTCGAACCACCCGGCGTATCCGCCCAAGTAGCTGGAGCCGTGGACGCCGACGCCTCCACTAGAAGACGGGCCACCTGCCGGGCCGAGCACACCGGCGTTGCAACAACGAGCGGGGCTGCCGGGGTCGTCGGAAAGGTGCCAATATCCTTCAGCGAGTTGGTGCTGCCTTCGACCCCCGGCCCGGTGCCTGAGGTGGCGGTATGAACGCCGCGCACACCGATCCCATTCGGGGTCGTGCCGTACACGCCCCAGCCCGAGCCCGCCTGCCGAACTGGTGGCGCAATCTCTCCCGGCCCTCGTGGATCTGCTGCTCCTCGTTTTTCGAGAGCGAGCGCCTCGCCTCGCCCGCCGTGGCGCCTGGGACCGACACGATCGTGAGCGGGTCGGCGTCAGCGCGCCTCGCTCGCTCCCGCCTACGAGCCTTTGCCGACCTTGATGATCGGACAGTTGAGCCTGGTTGAGGTCGAGCGCTCGGTCAGCATCACCTTCTTCTCGAGCTGGTCGATCTGGGTGTCGCTCTTGATCAGGATCGGCGTCGCGCTCGCCTTCCAGGTCAGGATCGTCTCCTTCCAGATCGGCGAGTAGGTCTTCTCGCCCGGCTCGGAGCCGAAGACGGCGAGCTGCCCGACGGCTGCCTTGCCTTCGACGAGGTAGATCTCCGGCGCCGCCTTCAGCGGCACCGTCTTGAGCACAGGTGCGTAGTTGATGTGCATTGCCTTCGCCTCCGCCTTGTTGGAGACATCGGTGTTCAGATAGGTGTCCTTGTGGCCGTCGTAATAACCGTGGAACGCCGGCCGTTTGATCGTCGTCGTCGGGCCCATCCTCGGGCCACCGCTCGTGAGCGAGGCGTAGGCGCCGGCGGCCACGGCCAGGGCGGCAAACGTGAGTGCGGACACGGAAAGCATCCTGCGAGACATCGGTCACCTCCGTTGATCGGATTGCACAGGTACTACGGACTAGCGCGGGCTGTGGTTTCTTTGGAGGCTCGGCCGCGGACGTGCCCAATGACCTCGCGCAGCCGGCGAAACGCTCCGAGTCCCGTAGCAGGTGGCGCTTACAAACGACTGAAGCCGCTGAACGCGCGCTGAATCAGTCGTTCGCCTCGAGCTCCTCGTAGTCGATCACGTCCTCGTCCTGGCGCGCTGATTGCTCGAGCGCTGCCTTCAGGGAAACCCGAGCGCAGGGAAACCCGAGCGCACGCTCCGCGATAGCCGCTCCGACCTTGGTCTCCGACTGGTTCCTTGCTCGCCCTACTGCGCGGGGCACAGGTACGTCGTTCGCCTCGATGGAACCGGCCTCCGACGGCGGATCTTCACGCAAGGCGGGCGCCTACGCTGCGCACAGAGTGAGCGCACGCTCCGCAATAGGCGCTCTCAGCGTCCGCGAACCGCGTAGTAGCGCGACGGATGATCCTTCCGGTCACCGTGCTAGACACAGTGGAGCATTTAGTCGTCAGGCAACTTGACCGCCAGTCGAGCCGTAGTGGCACCGTGCCTGGCCTGGCAACGATTCTGAGTCCGCCCTGAGTCCGTTTTCGTGGCATTCCAGGTGTACGGGTCACGTCGTGGCCCCGGCGCGCTAAAAGAAAATCCCCGCCTGAGCGGGGATTTTGCTTGATCCCGTAGAGCCGACGCCCGGACTCGAACCGGGGACCCCTTCATTACGAGTGTTGATCAGGTGTCGTCGCAGGACGCGCAGAGTCGCGCGAAGCCGCATGAATCCAAAGAGTGTGCTCGGCCGCGGTGGCGTCCGAAGACCTCAAACGACAAAGACGTAGACCCCGCGTAGACCCCGCGGAGTCTCACAGTTCACGAATGTCCCGTGACGCACCCGTCACGAGGCCAGGTGCCAACCCTCCTCGCCCTCCGACCACGGGACGGCAGTGGCGCGCTTGAAGATCAGCTCGTCCGGCTCGTTGCCCGACCAGACCCCGATCTTGTCGCTGTCGGGGTAGACCGAGACCGCCGGCACGCGCGAGCTCGAGAACATCAGTGTCCTCGCCGGCGCGTCGCTTCGGTTCATCACTTTGTGTGCTCCTTCCGGCCCGGGCGGGAAGCGAACGAGGTCGCCTCGCTGCAGCGTGTGCTCACCGTCGGCCGCGCGCAGAACGAGCGTCCCGTCGACCACCAGAAGCCACTCCTCCTCGTACTCGTAGTGGTATGGGCTCGAGCTTCTGCCGGGATCCAGGTCGTAGACAAACATCATCAAGGCAGTCGAGCCCAACACCTGGGCCACGTCGAGCCTGCCCTCGGGCTTGGCGACGCTGAATATGTTGACCGATTGCATGGACACCTCCACCTCGCGAGAACGGCGTCCGAAGTCAGACGCCTCGAGAGGCTAAAACTCATCGGCACCCACTCGCCGGATTCGCCGGCCGGTCCTCTCGACGGCCCAGTGGTTGCGGTGCCCCTCGGACTGAGCGCGACTAACGCATCCCGGCGATTGGAGACGCGCGAGAGTGGGCGTCGATTCCACCGCGACCTGCACGGACCACTCGTCCGCGACTTGCACCAACGTCCCGTTCCCATACACACCGGCGGACAAGCCGCTTACACGCGGTCAGGTGCAACTGACCTCGCCTACGCCAGTGGTCGGGAGTGAGACCAGGGACTTATCCGCACTGCGTGCAGCCACCGCCATGACGGTACGACTCGGGACGCAACGCGGCGGTTGTCTGAAGTAGTAACTAGCTGACGTCGGCCGCCAACTCTTGATAGGCGGGAAGGAGCCCGTCCCACCGCGCCCGCGTGTCCTCAAGCTCGCGGTCGGCGAGGTAGGCGGCGAGATCCTCGACATGGATCTGCACCCCGGCCCCGTAGGCGGCGAGCAAGTCCACGGGCATACCCCGCTCCTCCCAGACCAGGATCGTCTGGTCGCCGTCGACGGCCAGCGTGGCTTCGATGGCGTGCTCGTCCGGCTCGTCCGGCTCGTCAGCATCCTTGGTCAGCACCAGCAGCCGCTCCGGGGGCTCGCACGCTTCTACGCGCCCCGTGCCTTCCCATCCGCTCGCGAAGAAGCGTGCGCGGAACTCACCGCCGAGGCGCAGGTCGCCAACTACCTCGCCGAGCCAGCGGGCGAGACGGCTGGGATCCGTGAGTGCCGACCACAGGTCGTCGATATCGGTGTCGAAGCGGTCTTCCATGCGCACGATGCCTTTGCCATCGGCTGAGCGCAGGCTTCCCAGGATGCGGCGGCCTCCACGTGCGTTGCTGGTCATCTGGTGCTCCTTCGTTCGCGTTTCCCCTTGGGCTATCTCGGTGTGCAGCGCATCCAGCCGCTGCTCCCACCGTCAATGGTCAGACGGCAGAGCGCCGAGAAAGTCATCGGAACGCAGCTCGCATGGACCAGCGTCCTTACGCCTGAACGGGAGCGCGTGGCCAGCTTCGCGCGTACACGTACACGAATTGTGACGCGCTTTGCATCGATGATGCATCTGTGTCTCTGGCTCTGGCCTGCTATCGAGATTGGTAGTTGGTGTACGCGTGGCGGCTGGCGAGTGCCCGAGGGCTCAGCGCTCGATGGTGAGCCGGCGGTGCGGTACGCGCTGCCGCTCGAGGTCCATCATCCGTCGGAGTCGCAGCAGGCGCTCGGCGTCTCGGGCCCGGTCGCTGGCTTCGAGCATGCGGACGCAGTCGACAATCGACGCGACCTGGGGCCGTGCGCCGCGCCCGAGGTTCTCCCGGTAGGCACGGATCCGCAGATCGTCGTAGCCACGCGTCCCCCAGGGCGTCGGGACGATCCGGAGCTCGCCGGCTCGGGTATGCGCCGTGACCGCGTCTGAGGCCGTAAGGCCCTCGGCGTCGACGGGTCTGCGGCCCGGTCCTCTCGCTTCAAGCTCGTCGAGTGCCCGCGAGAGGCGGCGCAGGTTCTCCTCGCGCAGCGAGGGGACGACGTCCAGGCCGTCCGTGGTCTCGGCGCTGCCGTGCACGACGCGGGCGAAGCCCCCGACGACGACGTAGCTGATCCGTTCCCGGTCGAGTGCCTCGAAGAGCGCGTAGGGGTCGAAGACGGGCGACTTGCTCACTCGGTGCCGCCGAGTCTGTCGAGCAGCGCTTGGACGCGCTGCTGCGGCGCCTCGGGCAGGCTGGCCTCCAGCTCGGCGTCCAACACAGGTGTGTCTTCGCGGTTGGCGATCTCGATCCTGAACGAGAAACCGCAGGCCTCGACCACGGATTGCAGGTTCTCAAAACTCGGCTCCTGTCCGCTGATCTCCCAGCGCGCGACCTGCGCCCGCTCGCGACCGAGCCGTTCCGCTAGCTCAGTCTGCGTCAGACCTGCCTTCAGCCGCGCCTCGCGAATGATCTGTGCTGCGGTCATCGCGCACGCAGTTTACCTCCGTGTTGACGCAGAAGCGCGTTACTGATAAGTTACTCAGCCCATGGAAGGATCGCCGGAGCAGCTCTCGCTTCCGTTGTTCGAGCCCGATTCGGATGATCGCGAGCGGCGGAGCGCGTGCCCAGAAGAGCCGAAGCGAAACGGCGACTCCCGTGTCGTCTCTGGTCGCCCCCTGACGCAAGCGGCCGAGGCCGGCGTCGAGCCCTCCAACCCGTCGACCGCACCGCCGCTGCTGACCACGAGCGAGGCTGCCGCCCTCCTCCACGTGCACCCGCGCACCGTCCAGCGGCTGGTTGAGCGCGGCGAGCTCAGCGCCGTCCGACTCGGTGCCGCCGTTCGCTTCGACCCGGACGACGTCGCAGACCTAACCGCGAGGCTCAAGCGGCGAGAAGAGGGAGCGCAGACGTCGTCGACCAACGTTGCCCGGCCGACCCGCGCCGTCCGCACGTCCTTCGCCGAGCGGCTACGGTCGCACAAGGATGAGCATCGAGCGGCGTAGGCGCAGGGGACGGTCGCACCGTCTACGTCGTCCGCTGGTATGAAAGCGGCCGGGGCAGCACGAAGCGCAAGCGAACGTTCGACCGCCGCCGAGACGCCGAGCTCTTCGAGGCCTCGATCCGACGCGCACGTCAGCTCGGCCAGCTTGCCTCCGAGGTGATCGGCTCGAACGCCCCGCTCGAAGAGTTCCTCGTCGAATGGTGGGACACCTACGCCGCCACGCACCTGCGCCCGAATACACTCGCGACCTACACGACGCTACTCGACAAATGGATCGTTCCCTACCTCGGCCGCAAGCGCCTGCGCGAGATCACGCGCGAGACGATCGACTCCTACGCCGCGCAACTCCGCGTCGACGGCGCCGGCGCGCCGACGGTCAACCGCACGCTCGGCCTTCTTCAAGGCGTCTTCCACCGAGCCGTGGAATGGCGACGGCTCGGCTGGAATCCCGTCGTCGGCGTCCGCCGCGTCGCGCACACGCGAGCCGACACTATCGACGCTCGCACGCCGGAGACGGTCGAGGCGATCCGTGCGCAACTCGACCCGCAGAACGCCGCGCTCGTCGGCGTCCTCGCCTACGAGGGCCTGCGCCCGGCCGAGGCGTACGCGCTCGTCTGGAGTGACGTCCTCGACGATCGCGGCCGGCCACGCAAGCGCCTGCGCGTCCAGAGGGCCATCTCCGGCGGCGAGGTCACCACAACGAAGTCACAGCGCGGCCGCGAGCCTGAACTCTTCAAGCCAGTCGCACTCGAACTCGTCGAGCTCTATCTCGCCCGCGGGCAACCGCATCCTCAAGAGCTCGTCTTTCCCAACAGCCAGGGCGGCCATCTGCACCGGCACAACTGGCGCCGCCGCCTCTGGATCCCCGCACTCGAGCGGGCCGGCGTCGCCTACTTCCGCAGCTACGACCTTCGCCACACCTGCGCCACGCTGCTCCTCTACGAAGGCCGCACGCTGAACGAGGTCGCCGAGCACCTCGGCCACGCCGATCCCGGCTTCACCGCGCGCACGTACGCACACGTCATGCGCGACGCCGCACGCCGGCGAATCACGATCAGTGAAGCGATCCGAAACGGCCGCGCCGCCGCCAGTCGTAGACCCCTGGTAGACCCCTCCGGCCCTGAGCCCGGGACTTCCGCGCCTGCCTCAAGCGAGAAGTCCCTGCAAATCGAGAGAGCCGACGCCCGGACTCGAACCGGGGACCCCTTCATTACGAGTGAAGTGCTCTACCAGCTGAGCTACGTCGGCGCGGCTCACCGAGTATAGCCCTGCCTCTCCGTCACCCAAGGGCGCGGAGCAGGCCCGCGAACGAGCCGAGGTAGATCCGCCCGTCGACGATCGTGGGGCCGACGAGGTAGCGGTCTCTTCCCAGCTCACGGCGGCTGCGGACGGCACCCGTGCGCGCGTCGATCCCGAGCAAGACGGCATTGGTGTGCCAGGCGACGACCCAGACCGCGTCTCCCGCAACGGTCGGGGTGCTGTTGATCGCGCCGAGCCGCCGCGTCCAGGCGATCTTCCCCTTGCACTTCGGCGTCAGCTCGATCTTGACCAGGCCGCGGCCGGTGACGACGAACAGCGCTCGCAGGCTCGGCGAGTAGGCGGGCTGGCTGATCAGAGGCCGTCTCGGGTCGGCAGGGCTCAGCCGCAGCGACCAGGCCGGCCCGCCTGCGACATGCGCCGTCCGCCAGGCGTAGAGCCGCCCGTTCTTGTTCAGGGCCACCGCCAGCTCGGAGCAGCCGGGCCGCGTAGCCAGCACGGGCGAGCCGACGAAGTCGAAGTCGTTCGTGCCGTGCACGTCCTTCGGATGGCTCGAGCCCCGCAGACGCAGATTGGGCGCGAGCTCGATCAGATGCTCGCCGTAGGCGACCCACTCGCGGAACTTGTCGCCGTCGTTCGAGCCCCCATGAAAGGCATTGCCGGTGACTGCGAGCAGCGAGCCGCGCGACGCGCTGTACGCGAGCCCGCCCCAGCCCCAGATCCCACCTCCCCCGCCTCGTTCCGCAGGCACCGAGATCCAGCGCGACACGGCCCGCGTGGAGAGGTCGACGCGGTTCGTCTTTCCGACCATCGGCTCGTCGCAATAGGAGCCCGTCCCGGCATAGATCGATCCCCGTACGTCGGCGAGCGCTCCCCACACCAGCTCGTCGTGGAAGTCGGAATAGAGCCGGACCGGCCAGCCCGGCCGCTCCTTGCCCGTGTCGAGGGCGAGGGCGTGCAGCGCGCCGAGGGCGTCGGCCGCGTACAGCGACCGCGTGGAGCGATCGACGACCGGCGTTCCGGTCACGCCGTAGCCGTCGAGCTGCTGGCAATCGTGGGCGAGCTTCCCGAGCTGGACGTGCCAGAGGACGCGGCCGGTGTCGGAGACGGCGTAGACCGCCCCGGCCGAGGTGGCGGCGTAGACGGTCGCCCTGCCCGTCCCAGGAGCGCCGCGGACGACGAGCGGCTGGGAGGTGATGCGGCCGGGAAGCTTGATCGCCCAGCGGACTCCCGGAGGACCGGCGACGCTGCGAGCGGTCGCGCTGCTTCGTCCTGGATCGTTTCCGAAGGTGAGCCAGCCCGTCACAGGCGGCGGCGCTTGGATCAGACCGGTCGCAGCGAGCGCTCCGGCGATCAGAGCCCGGATCACAGGTGTCTAGCCGGCAGGTGCGGCCGCCCCGGCGAGCTCGCGGCGCAGCCGGATGAACAGGGCCTCGAGAGCGAGGCCCGGGTGCAGGTTGAACTCCTCCAGCGAGCGCCAGGTGTCGCGGACGAGCTCGGCCGCCCGCTCGGCGCCGGGCGAGCGCTCTCCGGAGGCGTCCTCGCGCAGTACGTCGAGGCGGTCGTAGTGGATGACCGCGCCTTCGGCGCCCGTGTCGACTACGACGAGGTCGCGGTACCACGCCGCGAGCTCCTCGAGCGTGAGCAGCAGCTCCTCGCGCTCGGCCCCGCGCTGCGCGCGCCGGACGCGCTGCTCCGCCTCGCGCGCGGGAAGCTCGAGCCGCTCGAGCCCACTCTCGGCCGCCGCCTTCGCCTCCACCCCGCATTCGGTCACGCCTTCGAGCAACGCACCGGCTGCGCCTGCCGCTTCGAGCTCGGGATCGGAGTAGACGGCGCGGGCGACCTCGAGGAGCCGGCGCCGCCGGTCCGCCGCCTTCGGGTCGAGCAGCCGCCCGGCGCGGTCGAGCCGTCCTCCTGCGACCCGCGCCAGGGCGGTCGTCTCCTCCTCGGAGAGCCCGGGCGCGCGGGCGGCGATCTCCGCGCGGACGGCGCGCTCGGGCAGGCGGCGGAAGGGTACGAGCTGGCAGCGCGAGCGGATCGTCTCCGGGAGCGGGCCGAGCTCGTCGGCGACCAGGAGCAGGACCGCATAGGGCGGCGGCTCCTCGAGATCCTTCAGCAGCGCGTCGGCCGCGTCCTCGTTCATGACGTGGGCCGAGAGGATGAGGTAGACGCGGCGATCGGCCTCGAAGGGGCGCATGTGCAAGTCGTGGTGGAGGAGGCGGATGTCGTCGATGCGGATCTGGTCGCCGAGCGGCTCGAGCAGGTAGAGGTCGGGATGGGTCATGCGTTCGACGCGGTCGCGGTCGCCGAGCAGCTCGCCGGCGAAGGCGAGCGCGGCCCGGCGCTTGCCGACCCCGGGCGGCCCGTGGAGGAGGTAGGCGTGCGCCGGCCCCTCGCGGAGTGCCGCCTCGAGGAGCCGCTTCGCTTCGTCCTGCTCGTGGATTCCGTCAAGCACCGCAGCAAGCCTCATTGAATCACCTTGGACCGCGGGAAGACCCGCGCTTGGCGGGCCTTCTCTTCTTGGCGCCTATGCCGGCCGGGGTCTGAGCCGTGCGACAGGCCTGAATGCTCCGCGGATGCCTTGCACGATCCAGCCCCCGACCGCCAGCGGCACGAGGGCCGCGAACAGCAGGATGAAGAACATTCGCTTCTTCATCGCTCAGGCGACCGCCGGCATCGGATCGCCGGCCGGCGCGTAGATGGGCTCGTATCCGAGGATCCGGCCGAGGGGAGCGCCCAGAGCGAGCCCCAGGCGCTGGACGAACGCCGGCGGAAACGGCAGCCGCACGTCGTCGAAATGTGCCTTCGCGATTACGGCGAGCCTCATCGGATTCGGCATCCCCTTGCGGTTCGTCTTTCCGTTGACCGCCAGAGCGAACATCGTCTCGAGCAGTTGCTCGAACTGGAGCGCCGGCCGGACGACGCAGACGAAGTGCAGCTCGTCGTCGCCCGCGTTCCAGAACTTGTGCGGCGTGCCAGGCTCGACGGTGACGACGTCGCCGTAGCCTGCCTCGAGCTTCTTGCGCCCGACCTTCATCCCGATCGTGCCACCGAGGATCTCGAACCGCTCGGCCTGGTACGGGTGGACGTGGGCCGCGGCGACGACGCCGCCGGGCCGGACGAACACCTCGATCTCGACGTACTCACCGTTCGTGTCGGCGGAGGTCTTGTGGAAGACGATCCGCTCTCCGGTGACGGGGTTCTCGATCGTGTCTCCTGCGTGAATCACGACTGCCTCCTTCTCCGTAGCTGACCCCGGAGACGCTAGGAGGCCGGCGGCCGAAAATCGTCGGCCGCGAGGACGGTTCTCGCTCGGCGGGAAGGACGATCTCGCGCTGCGCCGTCTCGTCCGCGAGGACTACTACGACTCGCCCGGCTGGACGAGGCCGGACTCGTAGGCCAGGACCACGGCCTGGACCCGGTCGCGCAGGTTCAGCTTCATCAGCACATGCGCGACGTGCGTCTTCACGGTCGTCTCGCTGACGACGAGCTCGCCGGCGATCTCGGCGTTCGAGAGCCCGCGGGCGATCAACTGCAGCACCTCGGCCTCACGCGGCGTCAGCTCCTCGAGCTCGGGCGGAGCGGTACGCACCGACTCGGGAGGCCGGCGGACGAACTCCTCGATCACACGACGCGTCACCGATGGAGCGAGCAGCGCGTCACCAGATGCGACGGCGCGGATCCCCGCCACGAGCTGCTCGGGTGGAACGTCCTTGAGCAGAAAGCCGCTGGCACCGGCCCTGAGCGCGTCGTAGACGTACTCGTCCATGTCGAAGGTGGTCAGCATCACGACCTTCGTCGAGCTCCCGCCGTCCAGCAGCTGCCGGGTGGCCTCGATGCCGTCCATCTCCGGCATGCGCACATCCATCAACGCCACGTCCGGTTTGAGGCGGCGGGCCTCGGCGACGGCCTCGCGCCCGTCGGCGGCCTCGCCGACGACGTCGATGTCCTCCTCGGCCTCGAGGATCATCCGGAACCCCGCCCGGACGAGCGACTGGTCGTCGACGATCAGGACGCCGAGGCTCACGCGGGCGCCACCGGGAGTCGGGCCCGGAGCCGGTAGCCGCCCTCGGGACGCGGGCCTGCTTCGAGATCGCCGCCGTACACCGTCACGCGCTCACGCATGCCGACCAGGCCGTGCCCACCGCCGTCACCGCCTCCGCCGCCGCGACCGTCGTCGCTCACCGTCACCTCGACCTGACTGTCGCTGTAGCGGACTAGCACTTCGGCGCGCTTCGCGCGCGAGTGCTTGAGCGCATTCGTGAGGCCTTCTTGCACGAGCCGGTACGCGGTCAGATCGACGCCTGCCGGGAGCTGCACCGGATCTCCTTCCACCCGAAGATCGACGGGCAGCCCGGCTTCCCGAGCCTTTTCGACAAGGGTCTCCAGGTACTCGAGGCTCGGCTGCGGGGCGAGCGCGGGCGCCTCCTCCGGCCGCCTCAGCACGCCGACCATCCGCCGCATCTCGGCGAGCGCTTCGCGGCCCGTTCGCTCGACGACGAGCAGGGCTTCGCGCTCTTTTTCCTGCTCAGGACGAAGCAGCCGTCGCACGGCCGACGCCTGCACGGTCATGACGCTGACGCTGTGGCCGACGACGTCGTGCAGCTCGCGAGCAATCCGCGCCCGCTCGTCGGCAACCGCCAGCCGCGCCTGCTCTTCGCGTTCGTGCTCGAGCCGCGCGGCTCGCTCTTCGGCGCGTTCGACCTGCCGGAGCTTTCCGCCGAGACCAAATCCGGCAAGCCAGGCAATGGTGAAGGCGATAGCGATGAAGACGTAGTCGCCGCCGTGCTGATGCGGGTCATTGCCTGTGACGATCTCGGCAGCGCCGATGGCGATCGCAATACCGACAAGCGATTGCCGCCGGTCCTCGAGCATGCCGAGGAGGAAGCACCCGGCCAGTACCGACAGGAAGATGGGGAAGACGGAGGTGACGAGATCCCCATTTGCGAATGACAACGCCGCTGCATAGAGGAACATCGACGCCACGGCGCCGAACGGGAATTGCCGCCTCGCGAGCATCGGCAGGGGAAAGACAACCAGCGCAAGAGTGAGGAGCCAGAGCGGACCGCTCGGTGCATCCTTGTGGTGGCGGGTGAGCACGAGCACGAGACCTGCAACGAAGGCGCCGACGATCACGAGCGCGTCGAACCAGTACCGGCGCGCGAGGCTCCACCGCTTCCTCATGTGTTGAAGGTACTCCACTCGTATCGCCTCCGCATCGGCCACGAGGAGGAGCGAAGGATCGTCCCTGAGGACGAGCCCAAATCGCCTCGGCGGCCGATGCTTTCCCGCACCGGGGCTCCTAGCCTGGGCGAAATCGAAAAGGAGGCACCGAAGTGACCAAGATCAAGGATCTGCTCGAGGCGGGGGTGCCGTCATGACGTCGGCTGCGCGCCTCTCGGACGAGCGAGTCATGCACGGAGCGCCGGCATCCGTCGTCGCGGCGAGCGACCTGACGCGGCGTTACGGCTCCGGCGAGACCGCCGTCGATGCGCTGTGCGGAGTCTCGCTCGAGGTCGGCCGAGGCGAGCTCGTGGCCGTCATGGGACCGTCGGGCTCCGGCAAGTCGACGCTCATGCACATCCTCGCCGGACTCGACCGGCCCACGAGCGGCTCGGTTCGAATCGCAGGCGCCGAGATCACGACGCTCGGCGACACCGAGCTGACGAAGCTCCGCCGCCGTCAGATCGGCTTCGTCTTCCAGTTCTTCAACCTGCTGCCGATGCTGAGCGCGGAAGAGAACGTGGCGCTGCCGCTCTCGATCGCGGGCGAGAAGCCCGACCGCGCCTGGCTCGACGAGCTGCTCGAGCAGACCGGTCTCGCCGACCGGCGCAAGCACCGACCCTCCGAGCTCTCGGGTGGGCAGCAGCAGCGGGTCGCGATTGCCCGCGCGCTCGCCTCCCGGCCTGCGATCGTCTTCGCCGACGAGCCGACGGGAAACCTCGACTCGAAGACTGGCGGAGAGATCCTCGAGCTCGTGCGCGAGTCGGTCGAGAGGCTCGGACAGACGACGGTGATGGTGACGCACGAAGCGCGCGCGGCCGCGATCGCCGACCGGATCCTGTTCCTCGACGACGGGTTGATCGTGAAGCAGAACGGCGGCTCGAACGCTGCCGACGTGGTCGCGGTCATGACCGAGCTGGAGACCCGGTGACGAGCGTCGCCCTGAAGGGGCTCGCCGGCCGGAAGCTCCGCGCGGTTCTGACCGCGCTCTCGATCGTGCTCGGCGTCGCGATGATCGCCGGCACGTTCGTCCTCACGGACACGATCAACAAGGGCTTCCACTCGGTCTTCACCGGCTCCTACAAGAACACGAGCGCGGTGATCACCAGCAAGGTCGCGTTCACCGGCGACAACGGCGCGGACCAGACCCCGCCCTCCTTTCCGGCCTCGGTGCTCACCCGCGTGCGCGCCCTCCCGGACGTCAAGGCCGCGGCCGGCTCGGTCACCGACGAGCAGACGAAGCTCATCGACAAGTCGGGGAAGACGATCGGGAGCGGCGGCGGTGCACCGAACCTCGCCTACGGAATCGATCCGGGCCTGCGCAAGCTCAACCCGCTGACGCTCGTCCAAGGGCACTGGCCATCCGGCTCGGGCGAGGTTGCGATCGACAAGGCAACCGCAGCCAAGAAGGGCTTTGCGGTCGGCGACCAGATTGGGATCGAGACCCATTCGGGCGTCCACCGGTCGCGCGTCGTCGGGATCGTGGAGCTCTCAGGAGTGAGCTCGATCGGGGGCGCCACGATCGCAGCCTTCGACCTCCGCACCGCCCAGGATTTGCTTGGCAAGCAGCACGGGCTCGACGTGATCCGCGTCGAGGCGAAGCCGGACGTCCCGGCGAGCCGGCTCCTGTCGGAGATCCGGCCGTTGCTGCCTCCGACCGCGCAGGTACGCGACGCGGCCGCCCAGGCGAAGGAGGACGCGAAGAGCGTCAACGGCTTCACCAGCTTCCTCCAGAAGGCGCTGCTGGCATTCGGGGGAATCGCTTTGTTCGTCGGCGGCTTCGTGATCACGAACACGCTCTCGATCACGGTCGCGCAGCGAACGAGGGAGTTCGCGACGCTGCGGACGATCGGCGCGACCCGCCGGCAGATCCTGCGCTCCGTGCTCTTGGAAGCGCTCGTGATCGGGGCGTTCGCCTCGCTGCTCGGGCTCGCGGTCGGGTTCGGACTCGCCAAGGGCCTCAGCGCCGCCTTCACGGCGGTCGGGCTCGACCTGCCGAAGGCAGGCACGGTTTTCGCGCCTAGAACGGTGATCGTCAGCCTGCTCGTCGGAACGCTCGTCACGGTGCTCGCGAGCTTCCGACCAGCGCGCCGCGCGACGCGCGTCCCGCCGATCGCGGCGGTCCGGGAAGGCTCGGTGCTTCCGCCGGGCCGGCTCGCGCGATTCGGGCCCCCGGCCGGCATCGGCGTGCTCGCGCTGGGCACCGCGCTCGTGTGCTACGGCGCCTTCGTCCACCACATCTCGGTCGCGCAGCACCTGATCGCGATGGGCTTCGGATGCGTGCTCATGTTCGTGGGAATGTCGATCTTCGCCCCGAAGGTCGTGCGGCCGCTGGCGTCCGTCCTCGGCTGGCCCGGCAGGCGTGTGGGTGGAGTCGCCGGCGAGCTGGCCGTCGACAACGCGCGACGCAACCCTGCGCGCACGGCCTCCACGGCTGCCGCCCTGATGATCGCGCTCGCGCTGGTGACGTTCGTGACCGTCTTCGCGCAGGGCCTGCGCAGCGGGTTCGAAGGAGCCGTCGACAATCTGTTCAGAACGGATTACGCCCTTGCGACGAGCAACTTCGCTCCCCTCTCGGCTGCCGCGGCGGACCGGGTCGCCGCGACCCCCGGGATCCAGACGATCTCCTCCGTTCGCGCCGGCTCCGGCCGTATCTTCGGCAAGACCGTGAACGTCAGCGCGGTCGACAAGGGCATGAGCAAGGTGCTGCACGTCGAGTGGTACCGGGGAAGCCCAGCTGTGCCGGCCCGGCTCGGGCAGGACGGCGCCTTCGTTGACAAGTCGTACGCGAAGGACCACGGCCTCTCGCTCGGCTCGCCGCTCGCGCTGGAGACGCCGACCGGCCGGATCCTGCACCTGCGGCTGAAAGGCATCTTCACTCCGCCACAGGGCGGCTCCCCGTTCGGCACGGTCACGATCTCGACGGGCACGTTCGACGCGAACTACGCGAACCCCGAGAACCAGCTGACCCTGATCCGGATCGTGGGCGGCGTGAGCGCGGCGAACACGGCCAAGCTGGAACGCGCTGCCGCCGCGTTCCCGGACGCCAAGATCGAGACCCAGGCACAGTTCAAGCACGAGCAGGAGAAGTTCATCTTCAACCTGCTCAACCTCCTCTACGTGCTGCTCGGCCTCTCGGTGATCATCAGCCTGTTCGGAATCGTGAACACGCTCGTGCTCTCGGTCTTCGAGCGGACGCGCGAGCTCGGGATGTTGCGGGCCGTGGGGATGACGCGCCGGCAGGTGCGGCGGATGATCCGGCACGAGAGCGTCGTCACCTCGCTGATCGGCGGCGCGCTCGGTATCGGGCTCGGAGTCTTTCTCGGCTTCCTGATCTCGCAGGCGCTGAAGGGAAACGGCGTGGTGTTTGCCCTCCCGTACGGACGGCTCCTCGTGTTCGTACTGGTGACCGTCCTAATCGGGATCGTCGCGGCGGTGCTTCCGGCCAGGCGCGCAGCCAGGCTGAACGTCCTGTCGGCGCTGCAGTACGAGTAGGGCTACCCCGCCAGGCCGGAGCACTCGGCCCACACAGACTCGGCGATCTCCTCGGGCGGGGCCGATCCGTCGAGGGACACGATCCGCTCCGGAAAGAGCTGGGCAAGCTCTCGGTAGGCGCGGTCGAGGGATGCATGGAACTCCGTTCCTTCCCGCTCGATCCGGTCGCGCCGGCGCCTGCTTCGTCCCGCAGCGTCCGCAGGATCGACGAGCAGCACGAACGTCCGGTCGGGGAGCAGCCCACCCACCACCGCGAGGTTGAGGTCGAGGACGCGCTCGACTCCTAGACCACGCGCGATCCCTTGGTAGGCGAGAGACGAGTCGACGTACCGGTCGCAGACGACGTCGGCGCCGCGCTCGAGGGCCGGACGAATCACCCGCTCGACCAGCTCCGCCCGCGCCGCCGCGAACAGCGCCGCCTCCGCCCACGGCGACACATCGTCGCCGTGCAGCAACAGGTGGCGGATCCGCTCGCCGAGCGGGGTCCCGCCCGGCTCCCGCGTCGCGACCACCTCGCGCCCCTCCCCCGCGAGCCGCTGGCCGAGCAGCCTCGCCTGGGTCGTCTTTCCCGAGCCGTCGAGGCCCTCGAAGGTGACGAACATCAGCGGCCACCTTCGGCGGAGATCGTGCTCGCCAGCCGCGAAACGCCGGCGTCGCAAGGACGCAGGGAGCGTTCGTAGCCGGAGGCTACGGGCGCGACTGAGGACGCGGCGAGGCCGCGCGTTGCAGCGCCCTGGCGAGTACGAGGTCCGACGGAGGGGGTCGCCATCAAGCGGCTTAGGATAAGGACGTGCGGGCGATCGTGACCGGAGGGGCGGGCTTCATCGGCTCGCACCTCGTCGAAGCGCTGCTCGAGCGCGGCGACGACGTGCTCGTCCTCGACAACCTCGCGCGCGGGAAACGCGAGCAGGTTCCTGCGGGCGCCGAGCTGCTCGAGCTCGACGTGCGCGAGCCGCTGGCAGAGCCCTTCGCCCGCTTCCGCCCCGAGGTCTGCTTCCACCTAGCCGCGCAGGCGGACGTCCGAGTCTCGGTCTCGCGCCCCGCCGAGGATGCCTCCGTCAACGTCCTCGGCTCGGTCCAGGTGCTCCAGGCCACGCAGGAGCAGGGAGCGAAGCTCGTCTTCTCCTCGACCGGCGGCGCGATCTACGGCGAGTGCGAGCGCCCCGCCAGGGAGGACGACCCGCTCGAGCCGATCTCGCCCTACGGCGCAGCGAAGCTGGCGGCGGAGACGTACGTCGGCACCTGGAACCGCCTCCACGGCGGCGGCCACACCTCGCTTCGGTACGCGAACGTCTACGGCCCCCGCCAAGAGGCCGGACTCGAAGGCGGAGTGGTAGCGATCTTCTTCGAGCGGATGAGGAGCGGCGAGCCGGCGACGATCTACGGGCACGGGCGGCAGACGCGGGACTTCGTCCACGTCGCGGACATCGTCGCCGCGACCCTCTCGGCCGTCGAGGCGGAGGGCGTCTTCAACATCGGCAGCGGCGTCGAGACCTCGGTGCTCGAGCTGCACGAGCTCTGCCGACGCGCCTCGGGGACGGAGAGCGAGCCCGAGTTCGCACCGGAGCGGCTCGGCGAGATTCAACGCAGCGTCCTCGACCCGAATCTCGCCGCCCGCGAGCTCCAGTGGACACCGAGCCTCACGCTCGAAGAAGGTCTCCGTCAAACCTGGGAGCGGGAAGGAAGCTGACCGGCCGAGGCGAATCCCGGACTCGCCTTGGATCATTCGCTCGTCACCTCGATTGAGCTGCCCGCGCACAGCTGGCGGAGGCTCTCGTTCACGCTCGGCGCGATCGCCGTCCTCGAGGCGATCGTGATCCTCGTCGCGGGAATCGTGCTCGTGGCGAAACCCTTCGCGCACCACCTCCGGAACGCCGCGCTGCACCAGTCCACCCCGTCCCTCGACAAGACCAAGACCGGCCCGGACTCGCTGGCGGGGAAGCCTAAGCTTGCCCCCTCACAGACGGTCGTGATGGTGCTGAACGGAAACGGACAGAGCGGCGCGGCGGCGGCGACCGCGGGACAGCTGCGTCACTTCGGCTACAAGATCGGCAGCGTCGGAAACGCGCGCCGGGCCGACTACCCGAAGAGCGTGATCATGTACAAGCGCGGCTACCGGCCCGAGGCGATCCG
>WNGF01001244.1_pt1 | contig 71761 bp, 70 predicted proteins | sample 5400641 | NCBI WGS metagenome assembly WNGF01 (sample SAMN13153371, study PRJNA577476) | soil metagenome | isolation source: 80 cm soil or saprolite under grassland replicate 2 | place: USA:California | collected 2016-06-15
ACGAAGAACGAATGCTCGTTCCATCCCACGGCGTTCACCAGGATATCGATCTGGCCGAACTCGGCCAGCGTGCCAGCTACCGCCTGCTTGACCTGGTCGAAGTCGGTGATATCCGTGCGGAAGAACAGACTCCGCCGTCCGCCGGCCGCGATTTGGGCCGTCGTCCCCCGTCCCAGATCCGCCTGAACGTCGAGCACCGCGACGTCGGCCCCCAGCTGACCGAACCTCAACGCGGCAGCGCGGCCAATTCCACTCGCCCCGCCCGCGACGATCACCCTTCGGCCGGCGAGGCCCGCCAGAGGCAGCGCTACTTCTTCAGGCGCGACGTGTACCGAATCCACTTTCCGTCCTCCACGATTCCGATCACGGTGTCAGCCGGGTCCGTCAGCTCGTGAGTCTTGGGAGTGAACTTGAATGTTCCCGTCGCGCCCTTGACGGTCGTCTCATCGAGCATGGCCTTCAGCTTGACGCGATCGACATTCCCGGTCGGTGGGGCCACCTTCGCCAGCGCGGCAGCCAGGATGTGAATGGAGTCCCATCCCCACATCGCCCCTGAGTGCAGCGGCTTGCCCGAGAAGGCCTTGTAGATCGTGAAGATCTCGGTCTGCGGACCGGGCTTCGGATCGGAGCCGGCCAGCGACGATGCCACCAGGACGCCGTCGGCCGCGCTGCCGGACGCCTGGATCACGGCACTGTCGCCCCAGTTCTGGGGGCCGATGATCGGGGTCTTGAGCATTCCCAGCGCCTCACGGTTCTTGTTGATGACCGTGCTCACCAGTCCGGTGGCATAGCTCAGGATGAAATCCGGCTGCTTGGCCTTGATCCGGGTGAGCTGAGGCGTGACGTCGGTGTCTCGCGGGCCGAAGATCTCGCTGGTGACCAGGGTGAGCCCGTAGCCCGCGTAGAGCTTCTCCGCGACCTTGCTCGCGCCCTGCCCGAACGCATCGTTCTGCATGAGCAGCGCGAAGCTCTTGGCGCCCTTCTCTTCCTTCATGAACTTGAGGATGCCCTGTACCAGGTAGGTGTCGGCCAGGATCATCCGATAGAGATAGCCGACGTCGCCCTCGAGGTACGAGGGAGCTCCGGCGAAGGCGAACATTGGGGTCTTCAGGCTGTTGGCGAGACCCTTCACCGCATTGGCGTCATTGGACGTTGTGAATCCGGCGATGGCGGCCACCCGCGGATCGCTGGCCAGCTCCTCGAAGTACTGGACGGAGCGGTTCGCATCGCCCTGGGTGTCGCGCTCGAGCAGCTGCAGCGGTCGGCCCTTGACCCCTCCGGCGTCGTTGATCGCCTTCACCGCCAGTCGCTGGCCGTCACGTTCGGGGGTACCGAACGTTGCCGCGAAACCAGTGATGTCGTTGATGGAGCCGATCAGAATCGGCTCAGCTGCGACTGCCTGGAAAACGACCGGCATGATCGCAACCGCCATCGCCGCCAACGCAAGGATCACGACCATGGAGGCCCGAAGTGTGCTGCTGCCCATGTCCCTCATGTTTGGTTCCCCTTTCCAGACGTCTCGTCGTGCCGTGGATCCGCCTCTTACCGCGAGAATTGCGTGCGAGTTTACTAACCGTTCAGTGAGGTCAACAATGATGCGGACACCTTATTTTGATAGTGCATAGAGCCTAGCCGGCGAGATTCAAGGAGTAACGTCCGACTTGAAACGAGCTGACTCAGAAGGACAAAGGCGAGCGAGCGGTGGAGCTGTCTGCTGGTGTCTGGGATACTCTCCGACGGGCCTGCGGAAGGGGGCTCCAGGAAGGCGGCGTGCGATTTCCTTGGCTGCGGAGCTAGGGTGCCCGACAGTGAGGCTCATCTAGTCAGGGGGCAGCACGGAGGAAGACGGGATGAAAACAGTCACGATCACGCCCGAGTTCAAGGAAATCACCTCGGGCTTACGTTTCCCCGAGGGGCCGGTGGCCATGCCCGACGGATCGGTGATTGTGGTCGAGATCAATCGCCAGACGCTCTCGCGCGTCACGCCGAGCGGTGAGATCGACGTGATTGCCTCGCTAGGCGGTGGGCCGAACGGCGCGGCGATGGGGCCGGGTGGCAAGATCTACGTGACCAACAACGGTGGCTTTGCCTGGATTGAGCGTCCGGGGAAGCTATTCCCAACCACCCAGGCGGCCGACTACGTCTGCGGCAGCATCCAGGTGGTCGAGCCTGCGAGCGGGACATTCGAGACGCTGTACGAGGCATGCGACGGGCGAAGGCTTCGCGGACCGAACGACCTCGTGTTCGACCGCGTGGGCGGTTTCTGGTTCACCGATTTCGGCAAGATCCGCGAGCGAGACGCCGACCGGGGTGCCGTCTACTACGCGAAAGCCGATGGCTCGATGATCAAGGAGGCCATCTTCCCGCTGGAGCGACCAAACGGCATCGGGCTCTCGCCGGATGAGAAGACGCTTTACGTCGTGGAGACACCAACCGCGCGCTGCTGGGCCTTCTCGCTCTCGGGGCCCGGAGAGATCGAGTCGACGAGGAGGCCATATCCCGGCGACAAGGGCACCCTCGTGGTCGGCCTTGGCGGCTACCAGATGTTTGATTCGCTCGCTGTCGACGCCGAAGGTCACATCTGCGTGGCGACCATCATCACCGGCGCACTCAGCGACATCGGGCCGGATGGCGGTCGCGTCGTCCAGTACAAGCTCCCCGACACGATGGTCACGAACGTCTGCTTCGGGGGCCATGATCTGAAGACCGCCTTCGTCACCCTCTCGATGAGTGGGAGGCTCGTTTCCTTCGACTGGCCACGGCCCGGGCTGCCGTTGAATTACCTGAACAAATAGCCCCCGGCGCTACACGGCCAGGTATCCTCCATCCACGACGAGCTCCGTCCCGGTGATGTACGACGCCTCGTCGGAGGCGAGGAAAAGCACCGCGAACGCGACCTCGTCCGGGCGGCCTTCGCGCTTCATGGGCACCGGGGACAGCATCCGCGCCAGCGTGGCGGGATCCGCTGTCACCGTCGACCCCCGCATGGGTGGCATGATGCCAGGGTGGACGGAATTCACGCGGATGGCGTCTTTCGCGTGCTGCACGGCCGCGCTCTTCGTCATCATCCGTATGGCGGCCTTCGACGCGTTGTAGCCCATGTGGACGACCTTCTGGCCGATGAAGCCGGCGATCGATGAAACATTGACGATGGCGCCGCCTCCGGCCGCCCGCATTTCCGGAATGGCGTGCTTCATTCCGAGAAATGTCCCCTTCGCATTGACGTCCATCAACCGATCATACATCGAGGTGCTCAGGGAATCGGGGTCGAGGCTCCCGCTGATTCCGGCGTTGTTGACCAGCACGGTGAGCTTGCCGAAGGCTGACACCGTCGCCGAGACGGCGTCTCGCCACTCCGCCTCGCTGGTCACGTCCAGCCTGACGAAGCGCGCCTGTCCTCCCGATTTGATAATGGCGTCCACGACGGCCTGTCCCTCGGGCACGAGGACGTCAGCGACGACAAGCTTCGCGCCCTCTGTGGCAAACAGTACCGCCGCGGCCGCCCCTAAACTTCCGGCAGCACCCGTGATCAGCGCGACCTTGCCCTCGAGTCTCACTCGTTGCACCTCCGAACCGCCTACTGTCGGTCAGGCGGGCCGTTCGTTTCCTCGATCGTCAGGCGCTTGAGCTCGCCCTTGCGCAGCTTGCCTGCCGCGGTCAATGGCAACTCCGCACGGAATTCGAATCGCCTCGGCACCTTGTATGCGGCCAGTTTGTCGCGACAGAATGCTCCGAGTTCGATTGCGTCCGGCACCTCACCGGCGCGGGGCACGATCAACGCCACAGGAACTTCGCCCTTGATCCGATCCGGCACACCGATCACGGCACAGAGTTGCACCTTGGGGTGGCCGGCCAGCACCTTTTCGATCTCGGCTGGATAGATGTTTGCACCGCCGGTGATGATCATGTCCTTCAGCCGATCTTTGATGAAGAGATACCCGTTATCGATCACGCCGACGTCACCCGTGTGGAACCAGCCCCCGCGAAAGGCCTGAGCCGTTTCCTCTGGTCGGTTCCAATAGCCGTCGACGCAGGTCAGCCCGCGCGCCGCGATCTCCCCCACCTCGCCTGGCGGCACTTCGCGGCCCTCCAAATCGATGATTTTCGCCTCGACGGTCCCTCCAAGGGGCCCGCAGGACCCGGGAACCCGTGGAACGTCGAGGATTTCACGGGCGATCAGTTGCGCTTCTGTGGATCCATACACGTCGAGTAGAGGCGCCCGGGTCAGCCCTTCGAACTCTCCGACGATCTCCGCCGAGATCGGTGCGCCCGCTGAGGTGCAGACGCGGAGGCTACGTATGTGCGCGAGATCCCCACCCTTCCGGTCGACGAGCATGGCGTACATCGTAGGCACGCCGAAAAAGCTCGTGACCCGATGTTCAGCGATCAAATCCACACAGCGGTCGACGTCGAACCGGTTCATCAGAACCAATGTGCCCCCAACGTGCATGATCGGTAACACGCAATGGATCGGAGCCACGGTCCAGAACATGGGGCTCGTGATGAGAAAGACTTCTCGCGCCGAATACCGACAGGCGATGATGTTGCCGTGAGCCACGGAGTTAATGAAGTCGTGGTTATGCGGCACGCCCTTGGAGCGGCCCGTGGTGCCCGATGTATAGAACAGCGTGACGATGTCGGTGGAACTACGATCGACCGTGTTCAGCGACGAGTCCTCCTCGCGCAACCATCGCTGGAACGCCCCCTCAGGGTCGTCATACAGCACCACATGCTCCGGAACTCCGCTCGCCGCTTGGACCGCCCGGACAAGCGGTGCACCTTCAGCCGTCGTGAAGACCATGCGAGTGTCGATGTCCTCGACGTGATCGCGGAACTCGCTCTGAGTGGCCATAACATTGATCGGAGCAACGATTAGCCCCGCCCGCACGGCGGCGGTGAGCGTCACTACGACCTCCCACCGGTTGTTGCTGTGAAAGGAGACGCGGTCGCCCGGTCGCAAGCCGAGACGCAGCAAGCCGTTCGACAGCCGATTACTCATCTCCAGGAGCTCGGAAAACGTAAACCGGGCCTTCCCGTCAATGATGGCTACTCGCTGCGGGTAGCGTCGTGCTGATTTTTCCAGGACATCGCCGATGATGTTCATGACTCAGCCTCCGGTACCGCAGCCCTCGGACGACTCCATGCGGCCTCGTAGGGCTGCCCTACTCGCTGATCGTCCCTCCCAAATAGAGACTCGCAAGTTGGGGATCTCGCGCCAACACATGCGCTTCTCCCTGATGGATCACGCGCCCTTGCTGTAGGACGTAGCAATACTCGGTGACGGCAAGGCCGAACTCGATGTTCTGCTCGGCCATGAGAATCGACATCGACTCGTCCCGATGCATACGTTCGAGGGCGTTGGCGATCCGCATCCGGACGCCCTGGGCAAGGCCGAGCGATGGCTCATCGAGGAGCAGCATCTTGGGCCCCATCGCAATTGCCCGCGCCACATTGACCATTTGCTGCTGACCTCCACTGAGCGTCCGCACCGGGGCCGAACGTCGCGCCTGCAATTCTGGAAACACTTCATAGGCCAAATCGGTCCAGCGTGCCGGCGCGTGACGCCCCGCGAGGTCGAGGTGCTCGTGCACCGACAAGTCGGCAAAGAGGGCGCGGCTGTCGGGGACAAACGCGATACCCATGTGGGACCGGCGGTAGGCCGGCACTCCCCGCAGCGATCTGCCCTCCCACAGCAGCTCGCCACGCCACACAGAGAGCGTGCCGAACACGGTGCGTAAGAGCGTCGACTTCCCGGCGCCGTTGGCGCCGAGAATCGACACTCGCTGGCCCTCCCTCACACGGATTGTGACACCGTCGAGTATCCGGACGCGCCCGTAGCCGCTGCTTAGGTCTCGGATGTCGAGCATGATACGTCCACGCCTCCCAGTACGTCGCCGTGCTCCCACCAGAGGTTCAACGCGCGCGCCTGGGCTCGCTGTTGGAGCCTCCGCCGTGTTGGCCAGAACCCCGCGACAGCTGCGCGATCGCCGCAAGACCTTGTGAATGCACACCTCCCGTGAACGCCTCGATCACGGTGGGGTCCACGAGCGCGTCATTAGGATTCCCCGCGAAGATCTTTCGCCCGAAGTCGAGCACTACAACCTCGCTGGCGACCGAGGTCAGGAATCGAAAGTTATGTTCGACCAGAACGATGAGCATCCTCTCAGCCAGTTGGCTCAGGATCACCGTAAGGCATTCGCTTTCCGGGCGACTCAATCCGGCGGCCGGCTCGTCAAGCAGGAGAACGCGGGGCATGATGACCATTGAGCGCACGATGCCCAAGAGTTTGACCTGACCATAGCTGAGCAGTTGTGGGTCCCGGTCTGCTAGGTTTCCCAGGCCCAGCTCATCGAGCGTGGCATACGCGCGCGCCCGGAACGCTCGCTCTTCGCGCCGTGCCGCCGGCGTTCGCAAGAGGCAAGGCAAGAAACCGCACTTGGCTTCACCGTAGAGGCCAAGTGCGGCATTTTCGAGCACATTGAGGCCGGGAATTCCGGCCTCGAATTGGAATGTGCGCATGAGCCCGGATCGCGCGCGCCGGCTCGGCGGCCACCCGGTAATGGGCTGGCCCCCCAGGTGGATTTCCCCTTCGTCGATACCGTGGAGTCCGGAGATCAGGTGTAGGAGTGTCGACTTCCCAGCGCCATTTGGCCCGATGATTCCAGTTACGCCGACCGCTGGAAACTCATGAGAAAAGCAATCCACCGCCAGCAAGCCAGAGAAGCGCTTTGTAAGCCGCCTGAGGCTAAGCATCGGAGGACTTCCGGCGATCGCGCACCTCCGGAATCATGATTGCGGCGAGCAGCAGCCCGGCATACATCAAATCGACCAAGTGTGGGTAATTGCGGAAGGCTATTTCGGGAACGCCCACTAACAGCACGGCGGCCGGAACCACACTGACGAGACCGACGAATCGAGTGATCGCCGCGACCGCTAGGATTTGGATGGTATAGCCAACGGTGAACAGGTCGGGACCGACGTAGCGGATGTAGTAAACCGTGAGCGCCCCCGCCAGGCCCACCAGACAGGATGAGAAGACGAAGACGGTGAGCTTCGCCCGCCACGGCTCGATACCTACACTCGCGGCAACATCCTCGTTGCTCCTGATCGCGAGCAACCCCCGACCAATGTTAGACCGAGTGAGATTGATACACGCGAGAATTGCGAAGCTCGTCACGAGGGTAACAAAGCCGAGGTATTCACGGCTGCTGAGAACGTAGCCGAATAGATCGGGTCTTGGGATGCCGACGATGCCCGTCCAGCCTCCGGTCAGCTCCGAGTTGGCCGCCAGGAGTCGAGTGATCTCAGCGAACGCCAGCGTGACAAGAGCCAGAAAGAGACCGCGGATCCTTAGTGACGGCAGGCCAACGAGCACGCCGACCAGGATCGCCGGGACCATCGTGATTACCAGGACCAGCACGAGCGAGAGGCCGGTGCGCGCGCCTAAGATCGCCGCCGTGTAACCACCGACAGCGTAAAATCCAGCATGGCCAAACGAGAGTTGACCGGCAAAGCCGATGAGCAGATTGTAGGCGAGGGCGGCGAGGGCGGCGAGCAGCGAAAAGACGGCGACGCCCATAATCGTCGCGTCACCGGTGAGCGCCGCGCCGAAGCCGAACACCACGACAAGTCCCACGCCGATCCACGGCCAGGCGACCCGGCGCGACGGCCCAATACTCATGCCGACCGCCGAGCCGTCCCCAGCTCCAGCAAAGAAGCCAGACCGCCGGGGCGAACATAGAGGATCAAGATGATGAGAGCGAAAACCGAGACTTCAGCGAACTTCGAACTCACGTAGCTCGCCACGAACGCTTCAAACAAGCCGACGACCAAGCCGCCCACTACCGCACCAATCGGCCGCTCCAGCCCGCCCACGACCCCGGCCGTAAATGCCTTCAGCATAAGTGTCGAACCATAGTCATACCGGACCTGCACGATCGGGGCGAACACGGCCCCGAGAAGGCCGCTCACCATTCCGCTCAGCACGAAGACGCCGATGAGAACGCGAGTCGGTGAGACGCCGATGATCATGCTGCCGAGGATGCTCTGAAAGTTGGCGGTGAGTAACCGGCCGAGCAGGGTGAAGCGCAAGAGCGCGAACATTGCGACGATCAACGCACCGGCGGTGCCCACGAGCCACAGACTTTCTGTGGTGACATATGCGCCCAGCACTTGATAGGTCTTGGATGGACTCAGCGACGCCATCGGCAGCACATCCGGTCCAAACGCGTACAGCAACACAGCTTTGATGACGACGGCCGCAGCTAACGTTGTGATGACTGGCGGCAATGGTGTCCGGACCACTGGCAGCACCACTCCGACGGCAATGCTTCCGCCTAGCAGCGCCCCACCCAGCGCGGCGATTGTAAGCCCCGCTGCCGTTGGGAGGCCACGGACTTCGACCGCGGCCCAGACGAGGTACATACCTGCGACCACAAAAAAGCCCTGAGCAAAGTTCAGCACCCCCGTGCCTTTGTAGATCAGGTGAAGGCACAAGGCGACGGCGGCCGTCAGAAGCCCGAGGACAACACCGCTCCACAGGACCTGCATCATGCTCCGTCACCTCCGGCGACGCGCCAGCGCAAGTCCGATGAGTTCCACGCCGTGGTCAGGCCACAACGCACGCGAACGCCTTCGGTGACGAAGAAGACCTTGCACCTCCAATCACTTCGTGCGCAACAGCACGCTCTTGCCGCTCCGGATGACCACCGGCTCGACGGCGGACATATCGAATCCTTCATGCGACTTCGCGGTGTACCGCAGCGCTCCGCCCACCGACTCGAGGGTGGTGCGATCCAAATACGCTTTGAGCGTCGCTCGGTTGAATGCCGCGCCGTCGGCGGTCATCCGCGCAAGCGCATTGACGAGTGCTTCGGCAGTCTGGTAGCCAAGCAGGATCGTATTATCGAAAGGCTTCCCAGTCTCGGTTTGCCACTCCCGGATCGCGTCGGCCTGGTGGCCCGGCCGCGGCATGTCACCAGCTAGTTGGGCAGGATAGATGACGCCCTCGACGGCGTCGTGGCCCGCCGCGTTGAGGATAGGGACAGTGCCCGAGGTGGGCGAGCCCATGACGGGAATGGTGAACCCAAGCTGTCGGATATTCTTGAACAACGTGGCCAAACTCTTCCCCCCCGTCCAAGTGACCAGAACCTCCGGATCCGCTCGCTTGATGGCCGTGAGCTGCGCCGTCATATCTGCGGCGTCGACCGGGAAGGTCTCAATGGCGGCGATGTCCACCCCGAACTCCTTGGCGTAACGTTTAAGCTGGATCGTTTTGCCCTCGCCGAAGGGCTCGGCCGAGTTGATGACCGCGATCCGTCGCTTGTTCAACTTGGTGCGCACGATGTCCAGCACCGCACGGGCCGTCACCTCGTCATTCACATAGGTCCGATAGAAGTACTCGAAATCAGACTCGGTGAAGCTGGGCGCCCCCACAGGGGCGAGATGTGGGATACGCGCCTCCAGAGTTATCTGCTTGAGAACCGTCGTCGGCCCGGAGCCGGACGAGCCAACGATAGCGATGATCGTCCCGTCTCCAACGAGTTCGCGGCCGACCTGGGCGATTACCCGAGGATCGGAGCGGTCGTCCCGTTCGATTAGGACGATCTTACGCGCGCCGAGCTTTCCGCTCTTGTTGGCTTTTTCAACGACGTACTTGACGGCAGCCAGTTCGCCCTGGCCCCAGTTGGAGATCGGCCCGGTGAGAGAGAACACCACGCCTACCGCGATTTGCTGCTGGCCGCGAGCGACCAGGGGCCCCGCGAGTACAAACGCTAACACCAAGACGCCCGTCCAGAATCGATGACCGAGTCTCATGTGTGTCTCCCTTTGTCGTGCTTGGGGCACCGTTGCAAGGGATCCTCTTCCGCGACCGACCGGACCGCCGTGGAGGATCCGGCGCACTCGTGCGACGATTTCGCGTCGATAGACCAGTATGTCGCTCTTAGAGCACGCCATATGCGCGATCGATCTCGCCCAGCATCTCCACTGACACACCACCTCGCCACCACCGGGTGCCCACGACGCGCTCGAGCTCCGCCATGGCCTCTGTGAATTTCAAGAGAAGGCTGCTGCCGTCGAGCACTGGGCAGCCGTCCACGTCACGGACCTTGTTCTCGCGCAGCACCTGATTCAATACACCGCACGCGGGAATCAACACGTCGGCCCCTTGCGCGATGCACTTCCTGGCCTCCGTGCTGCATTGCTCGATGATCGGGCCAGGATTACGAAACCACTCGTCGGCCTGCGACAACCGTACGTTGATGCACCCGACGGCGGCAAGCCTGTCCTCGAGGCGGTACTGGTGAGTCAGCTCCTTCACGCTGCGAAGCGTGGCGGCACCATGACCGAGAAGGGCGAACTTGTCGCCGAGCATGCAGGCGACGTGCATCGACGTCTGCATGATGTAGAGCGACGGGATGGCGACGGTGTCGCGAACCTCCTTCAGACATGGGTCGGTGTAGCAGCCGACTGCGATCGCGTCGTAGCCTTTCGCCTGGGCCTCGGCCGCATGTCGTGTGATCGAGATCGCATTCAGGTAGCGGGCGTATCTGGACGCAGAGTGCGCACTCACTCGCTGCACTCCATAGATGTCGACTGTCGTGTCTGGCCGCACGACTTCGCGCGCGTTCCGCGCAATGGCGTCCTCGTACGGTTTGAAGACGGGGTTGGTTCCGATCGCCAGCGAGCTCTGGTACCAGATACGAAGGGCCATATTGTTCCCTTCCAGGGACTGCGCGGTGTCGAAGTCTCGGTTCAGTTGGACAGAGGTCGGCAGGCACGAAGCCCCGCTCATTTGATCGTCTCGCCACCGTCGACAACGATCGCCTCGCCGGTCATGAAGTCAGACGCTGACGAGGCGAGGAAGAGGATGACCGGGGCGAGTTCCTGCGGCATGCCCAGCCGTTGGAACGCAATGCGCCGCTCGACCTGCCGCCGCACGTCTGGGTCCTGGAAGCCGTGATCGTTCATCTCCGTAAGGAAGACGCCAGGGCACACAGCGTTGACGGAGATGTTATGCCGGGCCCATTCGACGGCGAGGCAGCGGGTCAGCCCCAGGAGCGCGGACTTCGTCGCCGCATACGCGACCTCACCGTACGTGCGGCCGATGATACCGCCGATGGAGGAGATGTTGATGATCTTGCCCCGCTTCTTTTCGACCATGAGGGGGCCGACAGCTTGGCAACAGCGGAAGACGCCCAAGAGATTCACGTCCAGCATCCACATGAAGTCTGCATCCGTCACATCCAGGAACGGCTGGATGGAGACGATCCCGGCGTTGTTCACCAGCGCATCGACGGTACCGAACGTCTCGACCGCGTGCTGTACCGCCCGGTCGATGGAGATGCGATCGGTGACTTCCATCGTCACGCCCAGCGCGCGCCCACCCGCCTTCTCGGTTGCCTGGACGGCCTCGTCGAGCGCCTTGGCATCCCGTCCCGTCAGCACGACGTTGGCGCCCGCTTGGCCGAAGGCGATCGCCGTCGCCCGCCCGAGCCCCCGGCTCGCTCCCGTGACGAATGCGGTCCTGCCGGTCAGATCGAATGCCGTATGCACCACTTCTTCCCTTCGCTCACGATGGCTGCTCTCTATCGGGCAATCTCGAGGTCCCGGGCGTCCGCGACACCGTGCGGGGCCGCCGGTCAGCGGGTGCCGCCACGCCTTCGGAGGTGGTCGCTATTCTCGTCGTGCCGTGGATTCGCCGCTTACCGCGAGAATTGCGTGCGAGTTTACTAACCGTTCAGTGAGGTCAACAATGGAGCGAACAACTCATTTCTATGGTGAAGACGCCCTAGCCGGCGGGATTCGAAGCGTGCCTTTCGATTCGAAACGAATTTCTCAGAAGGGGCTCGCCTCGCGGAGCGGCCGGCCGACGTGGTCACGGATCCACGTGGCGTCCCACCACTCGAGCGGCGTCACCGAGCCGCCGTTGATCAGCATCTTGTAGTGGAGATCGTCCCCGAGGGCGAGCCCCGTGCTCCCCGTCCGCCCGAGTTCCTGCTCCTTGACGACCGGGTCCCCCTCCTTCACGGCGATGGACGAGAGATGAGCGTAGAGAGTCTGGAGCCCGAGACCGTGGTCCACGACACGATCGTCAGCGATGCAGGACTCGAACCCGCGTTCACGGTCCACCACGCGCTTTCGTAAGACTTGAGCGCAGTTATCGATGTTGACCAAACGTCGTAGAGAGCGGGATTAGAATTCCGCCCAGAACTTCCCAACGTTAGGAGCGTCGCGCCGAGCGCGGGGCATCGGCCATGGCCCATAGTCGTCGTGCGTCACCTGGCTGCCGCCAAGCTAGGCGGTCCGTAACGTCACGCGGGCGTCGCGGTCAACGCCGCCCGGATCCTAGCGACAAACTCCGTCGTCAGCGTCCCGGGTCCGAATGCCTCTCGCACGCCGTGGCGAGTGTTTCGATGTCTTCATCGGGGATGATGCCGCCGACGAACACGGGCGTGTCGCCCAGACCGTGCGCGCGCAGACATTCCACGACGCGCGTGGTCAGCTCGACATGGGCGCCCGACAGGATGCTGAGACCGACTGCGTCGACCCTTTCTTGCTCGGCGATCGCGGCGATCGCCTCGGGCGTCTGGCGAATGCCAGTGTAGATCACCTCGAAGCCGCCTCTGCGAAGCGCGTCCACTACGACACGCGCACCACGGTCGTGACCGTCGAGCCCGGGTTTCGTCACCAGGATGCGCTTCGGCTCCATTGTCGTTCCTCCGCTCACACGATGCTTCGATGAGGACGACGCCTCCTTGCGCCTGGGGCTCCGGCGGCGGCTCGGGGACGGGAAACTGGCGAGGGCCGAGCCCGCTCTGAGACAAGCGGGTGGCGCGCCGGGCTATGACCCCTCGAGGATCCCCGCTATCCCGACCTCATCGCGGCGGTGCTGGAGAGCTAGGCGGGTGGAGCGCCCGGATCAGGCCTTCAGCGACTGGATGGCGAAGGTGCCCGTCGCGAGCGCGACCAGCCGGCCGTTGCCGCTGTGCACCCTGGCCTCGAGGACGCCGATGCGCCGGGCGCGCTCGACCACGTGCGCCTCGGCGCGGAGCGTGCCGTCCGCGACCGCGACAAGATAGCTGATCTTGATCTCCATGGTGGCACAACGCTCCCCGGCCTCGAGGCGGGAGGTCAGGGCTCCACCCATGGCGAAGTCCACGAGCGTGTAAACCACGCCGCCGTGGACAACCCCGTGGGGGTTGAGGTGCTGAGAGGCCACGTCGAGCTCGAAGCGCGAGCCGCCGTCGGCCATCAGGGTCAGCGGGCGCCGAGGAGATCGCCGAAGGGCCCAACGCCGGGATCCGGGCGCTCGCCGCTCATTTGACACTCGCCTCGTGGGCAGCGGACCATTTTCGATGGAGTTATGGGCCGGCGGGGCGGCCGTGCCGAGCGCCCACCACCGCCACGGCGGCGAGGTTCGCGCCGACGGCGACGAGCGCGGCCAGAAGGAGGATACCTGATAGAGGCACCAGCGGAGCGGCGCCGGGCCAGCCTGCCCCAACCAACACCACGGCGCTTCTCAAGGGAACGGCAGCCGCGAGGGCCCACAACGCCACGCCGCGCGCCGCGGGCCAGGGCACCGCCCGGCCCTCGAGGACGGGAATCAGGCGGAAGGTCATGGCGATGGCCACCGCCGTGAGGAATCCGACTGCTACCAAGTGCCTCACGGCATCCGTGAGGAGATCCGCCCCCACGCCGCCCCAGGCGAGGGCAACCCCTGCGGCCGCGCCGACGACCGCCGCGGCGAGCGACGCGACGGCCAGACGGAAGATGCGAGATTCCTCCGCGGTTCGCGCAACCATGGGCAGCATTCTGCCCGCCCGCCTCAGCACCCCGCCGGCGATCAACACCGCCGCGACCGAGCCGAGGACCGCGAGCTCCCCGAGTCTCGCCACCCGGTCGTCGCCGGCCCACTCGCCTGCCGCGGCGAGCGCGACGCCTAACCCGAGCATCCACGGCAGGGCGCGCGCGAAGGCGGGCGGAACATTCCAACGGGGCATGAACATGGGCCCGGCGCGGAGAAGCACCCCCATCACCCAGCCGATGACACCACCGAGGAGCGCGACCGAGTGGACGGCATGCATCGCGTCAAGCGGAGGCATCGAGAACTCGTCACCCAGCGCCCGCAGGCGAAGGACGGTCTCATACAGACATGCGGCGGCGACCCAGCCTGTGCTGACCGTGAGGTGGCGCCGAAGAGCGGTGAGGGGCTCCGGGTCGAGAGTGCGCCACACCCATACGGCGAAGAGGAGAAAGGCCAGGGCTTGCAGGGCCGCGCCCAGGAGGACCGAACCAGGCAGGTCGGCCCATGTCCCCGCGATCCGCAGCGCCACAGCCGCCGCGAGGAGCACGAGGAGAGGTCGCGTGAGCGCAGAGCGCGCGGTCTGGCGGCCGGTGAAGCGGGCGAAGAGATGGTGCGCCACGCCCACGATGAGCGTTCCGAAGAAGCCGACGATCTGGAGGTTGGCGTGGAGCAGCCGCCACTCGACTCCGACGGCCGCCGCGCCCGCGTAGAGCCACGCCAGCATGGCCAAGCCCAACGGCACTCCGCCCCCGACGGCGCTGCCGTACGCCAAGATCGCGAAGGGGCGGTAGACGGGCTCCTCTCGGGACGGCCCCGAAGCGCTCAGGAGAGTCCCGACGCCCGCTTCTCGTTTGAGGCTGTCCGCATGCGCCATGCGCCCTCCGAGATCAGCGCAGTCGATGCCGGTTGGCCCAGCCCCCTGCCTCGGCCTTAGGGCGAGGCATCGGGCGGCGCCTCGCCGGCCGGCTCGGCCGGGGCCGCCATGGGACAGGTGAAGGCCTCTTCCTCCTGGACGGGGTCATAGGCGAAGCGGCCACTCACACGACGCGGTTCGACGCCGAGCGCTTCGATTTCCGCGCCGATCCACGTCGCGATGAGATCGCCGAGTGTCCCGTAGTAGGAGAGCGGCGTCGAATCCTTCACGGCCCCGGCGAATGCCTCGGCCCAGCACCCTAGGTGCTCGGCGAGAAAGCTCGACTGGGCCCGGCGTGTCACCTCGAGCCCCTCGGCCATCCCCTGCGCGAGCGCATAGGCCTCCTTGAGGCAGAGCGCGCTCATGAACTCGCACTCGGCGGCCAGGTGGTCCTCGGCGTCGGGACGCGCCGCGCCGGGCTCGAGCCCAAAGGCCGCGTAAAAACCGGCGACATCGGCAAGGAGCGCCGCCTTCCCTGCGAGCTGCGGGGCGTCGCCCCAGGCGCCCTCGTAGGGCGGGCAGCGGACCTGGCGGTCGAAGAGGAATACGTACTCCTGCGCCACCGCCGCATCCTCCGCCGCTCGCGCGGCCTCGGCGAAGAGGCGGAGCGGTTCGCGCGCATCTGCGCGCGCGGGCGGGGCCTCGGCGGCGGTTTCGGCGAGCCGCGCCAACTCGTCCAGCTGGGCGCGCACCGGATAGGCCAGGGAGCCGCCGAGCAGCCGGTAGACGGCCGCGCGGTGGAGCGCCTCAGCGACGGCCACTTCCTCCGCGCCGACGCGGCTCACCGGCTGATCACCAGCGGCACCCAGGATGCCCAGGCCTTCCGCGCGCCCACCTCGCGGCTGCCGCCGTCCCAGACGGCGAAGGCCGCGAAGGTCTGCAGGCCCGGCTCGAGCCGCGGCGCGTTGGGATCGTCCGAGGCCAGGGGCCGGGTGATCACCACGCGCCAGACGCCGTCCTTCCACACGCCCTTGCCGAGCGCGTGCTGGTCGGGCTTGACGGTCATGGTCCCCCACCCCTCGGCCATCTGGTCGAGCACGGGCGAGGCGGTGCCGCGCGAGATCGGGTTCTCGAGACCGAGCGCGCCCGTGTAGGGCCGCGCATCCGAGGCGCTCATGAGCTCGTCGGGGTAGACGTCGGCCCAGGCGTTCGGATAGAGCTCGCGGACCGTCGGCGGGCCCTTCTCGATGTCGTGCTGGAAGGCCGCGCGCCACTGCATGATGTTCACGCGGCCGCCTGGATTGCCCATCATCGGCGAGGGTGGCGGGCCCGTGGTGTCTATCGGTATCTCGACGGCGACCTGGTCGCCGAAGTTGTCGAGCACGATCCGCTCGGACAGCGTCGGGTCCTTCCACTCGACGAGGAATGCGACCCACCCGCCGTTGTGCACGGCGCGCACGACGATCTCCCTGATGGCCGGATGATCGTTGTTCGGCAGGGTCACCGTCTGCGGCAGCATGACGATCCGTGTGGGCCGGGCCTGCCTCCACAGCGGCGCCGCCGGATCGGTGATCGGGCCGGCCCCCTTGACGCGCGCGACGTTGAGCGGCGCTTGCGCCCACGCCGTGCCGGCCCAGGCGAGCGTCGCGGCGAGAGCGAGCGCGAGGGATCGAGAGCGCATGGCGGGGGATCTCCTCTCAGGTGATGTTGGTGCGGAAGGCCTTGTGGGTCTCGTCGTAGACGGGCCGGATCACGACCGGCTCCTTGAACGGGACCCTGACGATCTCGGCCTGCTTGGCATCGTAGCCGACGGCCGTGTCGCCGTCCACGCGGAAGTAGTGCGGGATGTCGGGCGTGGCGCCGAAGAGCATCATCGCGCCGAGGAGCTTCCGGTCCTGCGCGGCCGTCTTGTAGGTCGCGATCGCCTGCTCCACGCCCCAGCCGAACATCTGCCGCAGGTAGACGGGCGGCACGTGGATGGGGGGGATGTAATAGGTGTTGGGCTCGAGCCCGAACTGCGGGTAGAGCGGCAGCGCGAGCTTGCGCACGTGAACGAGGTAGTCGAGCGGGTTGTCCTCGCTGACCTTGTCCGGGGCGTTGAGGAAGCCCTGGATGCGGATCTTGCCGATGCACGTGACCGTGCACTGGGTCTGCCGGCCACCCTCGACGGCGGGGTAGCAGCCGATACACTTCTCGCTCACGCGCGTCTGGGCGTTGAAGTAGACCTTCTTGTAGGGACACCCCTTGACGCACTCGCGGTAGCCGCGGCAGCGGCTCTGGTCGAGGAGCACGATGCCGTCCTCGGGGCGCTTGTAGATGGACTGTCGCGGGCAGGCCGCGAGACATGCAGGATACGTGCAGTGGTTGCAGATGCGCGGCAGGTAGAACATCCACTGCATGTGGGGCATGGTCAGGTGCGCGCCCTGCGGCATCAGTCCTGTGGAGTCGTCCTCGCCGATGTTCGGATGCGCGTAATCGATGTCCTCAGGCAGGTAGCCGAGGAGAACCTCGCCCGTGGGCGCCGCGTCGAAGAGCGTCTTGCCCTTGTACACGGGACCGTCCATCTCCTGGACGCCCAGCTTGTCGAGGATATTGACGTCCCACCCGAGCGGGTAGTAGCCATACGGCTTGGTCTCGACGTTGTTCCAGTACATGTACTCCTGGCCGCGACCGGTGGTCCACGTGGTCTTGCACGCCACGGTGCAGGTCTGGCAGGCGATGCACTTGTTGGTGTCGAAGATCATCGCGAACTGCTTCTCGGGGCGCTTGCCCTCGTAGGGATAGTCCATCTCGCGCCCGATCTGCCAGTTGTAGACCTTGGCCATGATGATCCCCCTTCGTCTCCGTTCCCTACCCTCTCCCCAGTGGGGAGAGGGATGCGGCGGAGGCTTTCCTGACGACGAAGCCGCCGCCGAGGTACTGCTTCATCGCGGCGCTCTCGTTGGTGGGCCTGAACCCGAGCGTGACCGGCCGCCACAGGCCCTTGCCGCCGATGCCACCGTCCTCGGCCTTGAGGACCCGGCACATGGCCTCGCGCGGCGCCCCCGTGACGCAGTGGACGTCGGGCTGGAACCCCTTGCCCACCTCGTGCGAGTAGCTGCGTCGCGTGATCAGGCTATTAGTCTGGTGCGTCGGCTTGAGCCACGAGCGCGTGAGGGACTGGTGCGACCCGTAGCGGAAGAAGGACTGGTAGTTGGTGTCCGGGTTCTTGGCCAGACCGTCGGGGCGGGTCTCGTGCCCCCTGACGGAGCCCGGCGTGGCCATGTAGCCGTTGTGCCACATGCGCATGATGCCCTTGGGCGTGCCGGGGTAGTAGCGCGCCCGGCAGAGCAGGCGCGCGACGTGGTACTCGGCCTCGCGCCCCTTGTCCTGCCACCCCTTGAACGGATTGTCCTGGGGATCGCCGTCCACCCAGACGTAGTCGCCGTCGTTGACGCCCATGGCGCGGGCGTCCTCGGGGCTGATGTCCACGTAGGCTTCGCCCACGTGCGGCGAGCGCTTGTCGCGGCGGTACATGTCCCCGAAGGGGCCGAAGAAATTCGACATGATGTCGGTGTCGATCGGCGTGGTGTGCGAGCCGTGACGGTACTTCGGCGTGTGGAAGACGCTCGCGTACCCGGAGGGCAGGAGCGGGTGCTGCGTCTTCAGCATCTCCTCCGGCGTCAGGACCACGTTCCGCCCCTGCCGTGCCGACCAGTCGCGCTTCGCCCGGTCGAAGCCGTAGTCCTCGGGCGTCTTCGGCCTGATGGCCGGGTGCGGCCGCGCCACGATGGCGTTGGGATCGTAGAAGGTCGAGTCCACGGGCTCGCGGTAGACGACCATGTTCTCGCCGGCCTCGAGGAACTCGGGCTCGCCGCGGTAGAACTCGAGGCGCCCGGTCCTCGTGTACCAGGGCTTGGACTCGTGGACCTGCTCCCAGGAGAACGTCCGCGGATACGTGCGCACGTTCATGAGGGCCGGGATGCCCTGGCTGGCCAGCGCCTCGAGATCGCGGATCTGGTATCCCTTGGTCGGGGCGCTGGCGTCGAGGACGCGCTGCAGGTAGACCTCGACCTTGTTGTCCGTGACGAACTTCCAGTAGTCGCCGAAGCGGCGCTCGCCGGTCAGCCCGGCCAGCGCGGCGCTGACGCCGGCATAGGTGTCGAGGTCGCTCACCGTGCCGAAGTTGCGCCGGAGCGGCGTTCTTGGAAAGATCTGCAGGAACGGGTTCGTGTTGGACGCCGTCATGTCCGGGTACTTGAACTCCATCCACGAGTCCACGCCGTAGACGATGTCGGCGTACTCGCAGGAGCCCGACCACCACCACTCGTTGACCACCACGCACTCCTGCCTGGGCAGGGTGTTGAACACCACGTTGTAGTGGTACTTGGTGTTGGCGATCTGCGAGTTCGAGTTGGACAGCCAGATCGCCTTGGTCGGCGTGGGCACGTGGGGCCCCGTCGTGAACTGCTTGGTGCCTTCGCGGTGGACGACCTCGCCGGCGGCGTAGTAGTGGATCGATTCGCCCCGGTAGTACGACCGCGTGGTCACCGGCCCGCCGGGGGCCAGCTGCGGGTTGAACGGGTCCTCGGACAGGTACAGGGGCACCCCCGAGAAGAGCGACGTGCGGTAGTTCCCGGCGTAGGAGCCGACATTGCCGCCCGGGCGGCCGATATTGCCAGTCAACGCGGCCACGAGGAAGATCGCGCGATCCTTGAGGTCGTTGTTGAAGAACTGGTTCGGCCCCATGCCCACGGGGAACAGGGTCTTCCCGCCGGTCGCCGCGATCTGCCGCGCCAGGGACTCGATGGCCTCCCGGGGCGCCCACGTGATCTTCGAGACCGCCTCGGGAGTCATGGTCTCCGCCAGGTACTGACGCGTGAGGTCGAAGACCGGCCGGCCCTGAACCTTCCGGCCGTCGGCCAGCGTCACCTCGAACGCGCCCTCGAGCGCGGGCTCGATCCCGGCCGTGGCGAAGCGCTCGCCCATCTGGTCCCGGCTCACCGCGACGGGCTTGCCGGTCTTCGCGTCCCACATCACGAAGTCGGCGAACTCGCCGCGCATGGACTCCGGCATCTGCATGCCGTTCTGGGCGATAGTGGGGACGGGCCGCTGGCCTGTCTTGATCACGCTCACCCAGTTGCTGAGTAGAGCCTCCTTGTGGCCGGGGAAGACGTCGCGCGCGAGGAGGGGCTCGAGGGTGTCCATTCGCACCAGGCGCGGAAGGTCCGTGTAGCGCTTCACGAACTCCGCGTCGTAGAGCTTCTCGCCGACGATGACCGAGGCCAGGCCGAGGGCGAAGGCGGGATCCGTGCCGGGGCGGATGACGATGACCTCGTCACCCTTGTTCGCGGTGGCGCTGTACTCCACCGTCAGGACCACCACCTTGGTGCCCTTGAGCCGCGCCTCGGTGAGCCAGTGGCTGTCCGGCATCTTCGTGGTGATCCAGTTCATGCCCCAGACGATGATGAGCTGGGCATTTTCGGCGTCGAAGAGTTCGAACTCCGATGTCTGGTCGCCGTGCACCATCGGATGGCCGGGCGGCAGATCCGTGTGCCAGGAGTAGGAGTCCCAGAGCCCGCCGCCCAGGGCCTTGTCCGGTCCGACGCCGCGCACGTGGGCGTCGAGCAGCGCGACCATGTTGGCCATGCGATAGGTGCCGACGATGCGGGTGATGCCGAGCTTCGCCATGCCGCCGCGGAACTTGAGGGTGCGGATGCCCGCTCCCGACATGGCCTCGACCATGGCCGGGTCATAGCCCTGCGCCAGGAGGTAGCGCTTGCCCTGGTCGCCCGTGTAGCTGCGCGTGATGTTCTCGAGCGCCCGCGCGTGCAGCGCATGGGCCTCCTCGTACGGGACGCGGACGAAGCCGTCCCAGCCGCGCTTCATGAGCTCCGCGGGAGCCCGGCCCGTCTGGGCATCGCGGGGAAATCCCCGCTCGGCCCACTCCTTGAAGCCCTTGCGCACGAAGGCCCCCTTGACGCGGCGGTCGCCGTACAGCCGGCGGCCGAGGACCAGCCCCTTCTGGCAGCAGCGGGGATCCCAGCGGTGCGAGGCGCGGTTGCCGGAGAGATCGGTGGCCTTGCCGTAGCCGTAGGTCGGCTCGATCCGGACGAGGACGTTGTTCTTGACGAAGCCCTTGAGCAGGCAATTGTGCGTGTCGTTGGGCGCGCACAGGAAGGTGAAGGTGCGGTCGTGGCGGAAGATGTCCCGGTAGATATGCTCCCAGTCCCGGTTCGGGTACTGCTGGAGCGGGTTCGGGACCCGGACGGGGTCGAGGAAGCGGTACTGGGCGAGGAGGTCGCCCGGGTTGACCACGCTGCCGAGCCCGGCCACCGCGGCCATCTTGAGAAATCGGCGTCTGTTCATCGCTCCCTCCGGGGTGAGGGTCCGGCGCTGGCCCCGCTACGCGCGAGGCCCTATCGCATGATCCAGCGGTCGCGCGAGGGGCGTTATGACGCCCGTCATAGTGGGCAGGTCAGATCTGGCTGTAGTACCGCTGACCGGCGCTCGGGCAGCAGAGCGCGCGGGCCGAGACCGGCAGGTCGCGCGCGGGCTGGCAGAACGGGATCACGCCCCGAGGGGCGCGTCCCGGCCCGTGCTCGCCAGGAAGCCCGGGCACCGGACGTACTTCGGCGACGCACAGACGCGGAAGAAGGTCTCGGAGGCTGGCACTTTCACCGGAGCATTCGGCCGCCGGCAATAGGCCGGCATCGGGTACATCCAGAGGCGATCGGCCATCACGGGAACCAGGAATGGACAGCGCTCCTCGCGAGCTGCCATGCCGCCCTCCTTCTCGCGCTCTGCGCGCGCTCCCTGCGCTTACGGCAGCCGATGCTCGTTGGCCCAGGCCACCGCCTCGAGGCGGCTGTGCACGTCGAGCTTGGCGAAGATGTTCTGGGCGTGGTTGCGTATCGTGGCCGGACTCACGTGCAGCCGCTCGGCGAGGGCCTTGGTGTTGGCTCCCGTCGCCATCAACTGGAGGACCTCGAGCTCCCGCTTGCTCAGGACAGAGGACCCGTTCAATGCCGCAGGGGCCGTGAGGCGGCGCTGGACGAGCTCCAGCAACTCCTTGGTGACGGTCAGGTCGCGAAAGACGTGGACGGCAAGGAGTGAACCGCCGCTCGGCGCCTCGAGGATGCTGATGTCGAGCCAGATGGATCGGCCGGACTTGGTGCGGGTCTGCATCTCGAAGTGCTGCACGGACTCGCCCATCTTCACCTGGGTGATGACGTGGCAGCCCTGGTAGCAGAGCCGGTTGCCATTGCTGTCCGCCCCGGCGAAGACCTCGCAGCAGGGTCGGCCGAGCATCTCGGCCGCGCTCCAGCCGAGCATGCGCTCGGCCGCGCGGTTCCAGAGACTGATATGTCCGTTCAAGCCGACGGCGAACACCCCGTCTCCGGCCCGGGCAAGGACGTCCTCGAAGCTCCTGCCCCGGCTTCGTACCGGCCTGGCCCCCTGGCCGTCATGGATGGACGACACCGGGCCTGACGACACACATACGCGCTCGCTCATTGGTCCCCTCCACACCTCTAGAGGCACGGCTACCGTGAGGTACGCAAGCGTCGTGCCTGAGACAGCTCTGGAGATGGATCGTGTTTCCGCGGAGTTATAACGGGCCAGCTCGGCCGTACCCCGACTGGTGCGAGGCGCCCGCGCCCCAGTGGGGCAGATCGGCCCGGCCGGTCAGCGGGCCCCTAGGCGGAGGCCTACTACTCGAACTTGTACCGGAGCGTGAGGCCCATGATCTGGGCCGTGTAGTTCCGCTGGTCGTTGCCGAGCCAGATGGACGATATGCCCGGGACGAAGGGATTCAGGGTGTCGGTCCGCCAATCGTGCTTGCTGAAAGCCTCGTAGGCGTAGAAGAGCTTGGCCGTCCAGGACTTCGCGAAGTGATACAAGAGCGCGGTCTCGACCCGGATCAGGTTGTCGTCGAAGGCCGGCATGGGCTTGGCTTTGGCCGTGTAGTTGTTGGCGACGGTGCTGCTCAACGGCGCCGTGGGGTTCCGCGTCTCAATGCGGCCCGTGGCGGTCGTGTAGTTCACATTGCCCGTCCAATCCAGCCGCGAGGGCAGCAGGGCAGCCTTGAGGCCGAAGTACATGGTGTCCACGGTGTCGGCATTGACGGAAATCCACTCGTAGTCCTTGAAGTCCGTGGCGAAGCCGCCGATGACCGTTCGCATCCTCGACTTCTGCTTCTGGAGGATCACTTCGTGCATGTAGCCGCCGGAGAACGAGAGCCGGTCACTGGCAGCCCAGCTGAGATCGGCGCCCGCCGACCAGGTGGTGGCCTGCCGAAGCCCCAGCGGCGAGTTGATGTAGTCGTCGTAGCGATAGCCGACCGTCGGCGTGAACGACAGGGAGTCGGTGGGCATGAGCTGGATCAACAGGTCCGCCCGCTGCCGGTCCCGCTCGGCCTCGTCGTACTTCCTGAGCAGCAGCGACTGACCCGCCGCGAGAGCGACCGCATCCTCGTCCACGCTGTGCTCGGCGTGGGCATGCGTGTTGTACTCGTCGATTCGCCGGAAGGACGGTAGGTACGTCGCCCGGACCATCATCCAGTCATTGGGTGTCCAGTCCAGCGCGGCCTTGGCGAAGAACTCATTGCTCACCGGCACCTCGCGGTGGAAGTTGCGGTCCCAGCGCTCCCACGCGGTGCCAACGGTGGCTGCGAGCGTCCTGGCGATCTGCCACCGGGCGTCGAGGTCCGCATTATGGCGCTGATAGTCCCAGCGGCCGGCGCTCCGCGCCCCGGACGCCGTCCGGTCGTTCACCACGACCCCGGGGAAGGTGATCACGTTGCTGTCGTCGCGCATGTCGTAGTAGCGGTACTTGAACGACAGCGTCACCGGGACGGGAAAGGGCCGGCTCGTCGCGTTCATGTTGACGAGGAACGTCTGAACGCTGCCGTTGAGGCTCTTCTCGGGCAGCGCCAGGTCGGGGCCTGCGGCGAGCGCGGGATTGATGGTGTGGGGCAGGAAGGCCTCGTTCTGCAGCCTGAGGCTCCAGGTGAAGCCGCCGCTGATCCTGGTGCGCATGGGGAGGTTGATGCCGCCCTGGACGCTGAGCGTGTGCGCCATGTTGTCCGGTGGAAGCGACGTCTGGCCGGTTGCAATGGCCGCGGCGCCTCCGTCGGCGCCGCACCCGATGGGCGCGACCGCCCCGAAGCAGGGGTTGTCGGCCCTCATCGACCTGAGGTCGTTTTCGAAGATCGACATCGTGTAACCGAACTGGAGCTGGTACTGCTCCCGCGCCAGAGTGCCGCTCAGGCGGAAGTCGTGGACCGTCTGCTCGATCGGCTGCAGCACCTCCATGAAGTTCCCGCCCGGGCTGCTGAAGGCTATCCCCATCGGGCGGTCGCCATCCTTGCGGATGCGCGTGTACTCGGCGATGAGGTCGAGGTCGGGCGTCGGCGTCAGCTTAAAGAAGATCTTGGCGGTGTCCCAGCGGACACTGATCTCGTCCAGCTCCGGAGCGGAATTGTACAGGTTCAGAGCGGGCCGGGCCGCCGGCAGGGTGAAGACCCCTCGTTGGGTCTCCGTGGCCAGCATCCGGGCATTGGTGGAGAGGATGTGGCGCATCTGGTCCCAGTCGAACCCGAACTCCCACAGACCGAGGCGCCCGCCCCTGAGGGAGTACTCCTGATCTTGCAGGCCCCACTTGGACCCGCCCAGCTCGACCGAGTATTTTTCGTCGGGGCGGAACAGCCTCAGTCGCAGGCTTTCCAGGAAAACGCCCTGGTTAATGTCCCGGTATTCCTCGAACTTCGACTTGCGGGTCGGGGACGGTTCCTCGATGAAGAACCGAGCCCCCGCCTCGACGTCACCCTCGAGCCGCAGATCACCGACCTGGATCTGCGCGGGCGCGGCGCCGGCCCAACCCAGCACGCTCGCTACCCCCGCGATGAGCCCGATCACTCTTGCCAGTCGCATGGCTGCCCCCTATCTCGTGAACGCGAAGCCAGAGGGGTGGTTCGACCCGTGGATGTTCGCGTGGCAACTCAGGCACTGACGGCCCAGCACGAACTTCTGCGAGGGGATGTCGCGGCCGTAGGGATTGGTGGGATGCCGCGTCTCGACGTGGCACTGCTGGCAGAGGCGCGGCTTCGCGACCTTGAGCATGTTCTCGTGATTGGAGCCATGCGGGTCATGGCAGTTGGCGCAGCTCTCGTTGACCGGAGCGTGGACCCAGAGGAACGGCCCCCGCTTCTCCGTGTGGCACCTGAAACACGTGTCGTTCGGCGACGACTCCTTGAGAAGGGCCGGGGTCACCGTCCCGTGCGGGTTGTGGCACGAGGTGCACGTCATCTTGCCTTCGCGGAGCGGCATGTGCGACGTGCGCATCTGCTGGGCCCGCCTCTGGAGATGGCAGGTGCCGCAGGTCTCGATCTCGCTGGACTTGGCGAGCTGGCTCTTCGGGGAGACGTTCTCCATCACCTTGTGGCAGTTGGTGCAGGCGACGTCGCGGGACTCGTGAGCGCTCCCCTGCCAGAAGATCCGGGCGCCCTTGGTGTGGCAGTCGAGGCAGATCTTGTTCCGCTTTTCCACCGGCGTCGGATCGTTCTTGGCGAAGGTGATCAGCCCGCCCTTGCCCTTGCCCCCGCCCGCGTCCACGTGCGCCTTGCCGGGGCCGTGGCAGCCCTCGCAGCCGACGCGCTCCTTGTCGTTTCGCGCCTGGAAGAGGAACATGCGGCCCATCCTGGTGTGGGAGAACTTGTTGAACGCCTCCTCGTGGCACCCCTTGCAGGTCTCCGGACCGACATAGTTGCCGTCGGGCGCGACCGGCGGGGTGGCAGCCTGTTGCGCGGGCTGCTGGGCCCTTGAGGAGAACGGCAGGCCGAGAACAACCCCGATTGAGAGCGCCGTGGCCCCCATGGCAATCCCCACGAGCAATCGCCAGCGGCTGCCGGTCATGACATGACTCCTCTCCCTGTCTGGACGCGAGGCCCGCCGGGCCTCAGGGATCGGCACGTGATCAACTCATTGGGCGGGAGTCTAACCGAGAAGACCTCAGAACCACAATAGATCGTTTACACCAGTCCCCCGACCTCGCGCACGCCCCCCTCGAGACCTAGCGACGTGCGGCGGGCGTCTGGAGACTGATCGTCGCCGCTTCGGCCTTCTGGCGGGCGACCTGGAGCAGGGACTCCGCGGCGGACGGGTTGTGGACGCCCCGGGCCTTCCGCACAAGATTCAGTGCCTCGCGGGCCTGCCGGACCTGGGCCTCCGCCTCTGGAGCCTGTCGCCCGGCCTGCCGCTCCCGGGCCAGCGCCGTCTCGGCGCGCTTGAGCGCCGCGGCCGCGGCGGCCGTCTCCTTGTCGAGGCCGCCCGTCCACTCGCCGAGGAAGCTCGTGTAGGCCGCATCGTGGCAGCCGACGCATTTCTCCCCGACGGCCTGGCGTGAGTGCTTGCGCGACCAGTCGTGACAGCCGGTGCAGCCGACGGCGCTGGCCATGACGTTGGGCTCGAACGTGACCAGATTCGTCTGTACCTGCCCGCGGAAGAAGGCGCTCTGGGCGCTGTGACAGGACTCGCAGCGCTCGTTCTGCGCGCTGTGGTGGCAGGAGGTGCAGGTCGCCGGCGTCGCGGTCACGGCCTTGTGCACCTCGGCGGAGTGGCAGACGGTGCAGGTCGCGCCGAACTCGGTCACGTGCCGGACATGGGGGAGCTTCTGCTTCCGGAACGTGACCGTCTCGAGCTGCTTCACCCGGGCCTGCTCGTGGCAGAGGACCGCGCAGTACCCGCCGCGGACCAGAGCGTCGTCGCCCTTGGCCGGCGGCTTGCCCAGGAGCACGAGCGCCTCGTCGGCCCAGCTATTGGAGGTCTTGAGCAGGTCGGCGGCATAGAAGACGTTGTGGATGCCCTTGCCGAGCGTGACGAACTGGACGTTGAACTCGGCGTCGCCGAGCAGCTTCCTGGCCCGCGCCGTCTTCGGAGACCGCGCGTCCGCGAGCGCTGCCCGCGCCGAAGCCAGCTTGGGCTCGACGATCTCCCGCATCTTGCCGAGGGTCTCCGCCCACCGCGCGAGCATGCCCCGGAACTTCTCCCCGTGGCAGCCCACGCAGGCCTGCTCGCTCGGCCTGAAGGTCTGGCCGACGAGCGCGGCGGCGCCCTGCTCCGTCTTGGGCACGATGTGGCAGGCCACGCACTGGACGCGCACCTGAAACATGTGGCTGGGGATCATGGGCGTCCCGCGGCCTCCCAGGCCGACATACATGCGGGCCACGCCCTGGTGCGTGGCCTCGTGGCAGTTGCGGCACTCGAGCTCGCCTGACTGATGGGTTCCCGGCTGCGACGACGCCTCCGGAACCCGGCCGGGAGGCAAGGGGCCGGGGCGCTGGGGCGCCGCCACGCCCTGGGCGAAGGCGGTGCCGCCGCCGGCGATCAGGGCCGCCACGAGCAAGACCCGGAGTTGCCGCACCGCCGTCACGGCCGCGACACTCCCGGCGCAGGGCTCGCTGCCGCCAGCAGCTCACGCCCCGCCCGTTCCGCCGTCGGACCGATGCGCGGCGGCAGCTTGTGCTTGATCTGGGTGTGGCAGCGGGCGCACTCGATGTTGTGCTTCGCCACGTGGAAGTCGTGGACGAACGCGTGGTCCACGTACCGCTCCAGCTTCTCCGGCTGGTTGTGGCAGGTGAAGCAGCGCTCCCGCGGCGCCGCGCCGTCGCCCTCGATGACGTTGAGGTGGCACTTCTGGCAGGCGACGCCACGGCGCGCCACATCCTCGTGGTTGAACCGGATGGTCCCCACGACGATGTCGCCCTTGGGCGGCTGGTGGCAGCCCGTGCAACCCGCGATGGGAGTCAGATCGCGGCCGGTCTGCATCCCCTTGAAGTGGCAGAGGAAGCACGTGGACTCGGTCACCTCGATGTGGGTCCCGACCACGATCTGGGAATGACAGCTCGTGCACCGGAGCTGCCGGCCGCGGCGCAGCTGCTCGAGATGCGGCTTGTGGTCGAAGATGATGCCGCGCTTGAAGGTGACCTTGCTGTCGAGCAGGCGCCGGTCGTGGCAGCCCGAGCGGAGGCAGCTCGCGTCCTCGATCTCGGCGAAGGGCTTGGAGCTGTAGGTCTGGGTCGCCCACTTGACCACCTGGGACAGGGCCTGGTACTTGACCCAGATCGTGTCGCGGAACCCCGGCGGGTAGTGGCACTGCACGCACGTGACCCGGTTGTGCTTGGAGGCCTTCCAGGCCGCCACGTAGGGTTTCATGATGTGGCAGGAGTTGCAGAGCAGCGGGCTCGTGCTGACCTTCCACAGACCGGCCGCGGCGACGCCGCCGACGACGACCATCACTCCGAGGATGATGAAGAGGCCGGACCCGCGCCACCAGCGCCGGCGCTTGGGGACGTTTTCCATGGGCTCCTCTGCGCTCATCGGAGCGCCGTCACGATGATGAGCCAGGCGAGGACGAGTCCGATGGCGAGCGAGCTGAAGCCGACGACCCGGGAGAAGTTCAACATCCAGAGCGGCGGCGGATCGGCGCGGCGGGCCTCGAGCCGACCCTGGGCCTGGAGCCGCTCGAATTCCTCCGGATGGTCGCGCCGGAACTCCGTCTCCTCCACCCGCCCCGTGAAGATGACGGGGTCCATCGGGAACTTCTCCGGGCGCAGGTGGCCGTTGAAGAAGTGGATCGTGAAGATGAAGCCCGTGGCCAGCAGGGCCTCGTCGCTGTGGATGATGATGGCTACGTTGAAGACCCAGCCGGGCAGGACGCGGGCGAAGAAGGTGGGGAACCACAGGAGCAGCCCCGAGCTGCCGATGATGGCGATGCCCCAGAACACCGCGAAGTAGTCAAACTTCTCCCAGTAGGCCCAGCGCCCGAAGCGCGGGCGCGCCCCCAAGCCCAGGAAGTAGCGGACGTGCTGGACCATCTGCGTGAGGTCGTGCGGCTGGGGAACCATGGAGTCGGGGCCCCAGAAGATGCCCGGCCGCCCGAGCAGGACGAGCCGGGCGATATAGCCCACATGCATGGAGAAGTACGTGAAGGTGATGAGGGCGAAGAACCGGTGCAGGTAGCCGGTCGTGAAGGGCCCGCCCAGGAGGTGGGACAGCCAGACGCCCCAGCCCGTCTGCGCGTACTTGAGCGGCAGGCCGGTCAGCGCCAGCCCCAGGAAGCTCACGATCACCATCCCGTGCAGGATGCGGTGGTAGAGGTTGAAGCGGAAGTAGTAGCGGCCGGTCGCGCTCAGGGCTCGGTGTCCTCGTCCCCGCGCCTCGCGTCCCCGCGGCGCTGGCGGAGTCGCTCGACGAACGAGCGCGGCAGCCAGAGGATGGTGTGCAGCCCGAAGAACGCGAAGGTGCCGATCAGCAGCGTCGTCATGAGCAGGTACGAGTAGTAGAGCCGGGGGAAGCGCGCCCTGTTCCCGGGATCGGCGTGCGGGTGGAACTGAGCGAACTTGGTCGTGGCCCCGGGGTGGCACTGGGCGCAGGTCGAGACGATCTTGGCCGGCGAGACCGAGGACGCGGGATCCGAAGCCGGCAGGATGCTGTGGGCGCCGTGGCAGTCGGCGCACTTGGCGACCCGGGCGAAGCCCAGCGCCGTCGCCTTGCCGTGGAAGGTGTCCCGATAGGTCCTCAGCGACTCCACGTGACAGCTACCGCACTCGCGAATCACGTCGAGCTGCCACGGCGCTCCCTCCACGCGCCGGATCTGGTGCGCCGTGTGGCAGTCGGTGCAGACCGGCGCCGTGCTCACGCCCTTGGCCGCCGCTCGGCCGTGGACCGACTGGGCATAGGCCGCCAGGACGCCCGCGTGGCAGGTGCCGCAGGTCTTGGGGACATTGGCCGGGAACACGCGCGAGGCGGGGTCGGCGTGAGGCTGGATCTCGTGGGTCCCGTGGCAGTCCGAGCAGTTGGCGGCGACCAGCAGGCCGCTCCGCGTGACGGCCCGGCCGTGGATCGAGTCCATGTAGAGCTGGTACACGTTGCCGATGGGAATGTTGTGCCGCCTGGCCAGCTCGGGGTCGGCGTGGCACTGGGCGCACGTCCGCGGCAGGTTCAGGTGATAGATCGACGAGCGGGGGTCAGACTTGGCCAGGACCGCGTGAGCCGCGCCGTGGCAGGAGCGGCAGGTCGCGGCCTCGGAGTCTCCGCGCTGGCGCGAGCGCCCGTGCACGCTCCCGCGGTAGACCTGGACCTGCCGCGCGTGGCAGGTCGCGCAGGTATCGATGGTCATCGCGGCCGCCGGCCGGACGCCGTGGGTGCCGTGGCACGAGGCGCAGGTGGGCGCCGGCCCCCGGCGGGCGGATGCGGCCCGAGCCCCGTGGACCCCCTCGCCCAGAACGCCGCCCGCCTTGTCGTGACAGCCGGCGCAGCGGACCGGCGGCAGCGGAGAGTCGTGAGGGGCCGTGGCCGTCTTATGGCATGCCACGCACTCCAGCCGGCCATGGGTAGAGGCCTTAAGGACGACGGGGTCGGCGAAGAGCGAGTCCGGGCGCCCGGGCAGATGAGCGCCGCGCTTGAGGTCCCTGTCACCATGGCAGGCCAGACAGTCCGCCGCCCTGGGCGCGGGCGGCGCTGCCGTCGCCGCCGCGCCGGCCGCCGGCAGCAGCAGCGCCCCAAGGAGCAGACCTCCGCCGCTCGCGGCGGGTCTCGCCCACCTCGTCAGCCTCGCTCGAACGCTCAAGCCTTTCCGGGATCCCAGCCTTCGGCTCGCGGCCGCCTCGCGTCACCGCTGCTGGAGACTCACTTCTTGTGACACTTCTCGCAGTTGGCCTGCTCGGTGACCGCGAAGGGGGTCTTGCCCTCCACCACGGTCTTGCCATTGTGGCAGGCACCGCACTGCTCGCCGGCCTTCATCTTCTCCATGGTGAGGGGACCGGTCTGACCCTTCTTCATCTTGAAGATCTTGACGTGGCAGGAGGTGCACTTGGGCCCCGCCGCCACGTGCTTCTCGTGGCTGAAGGTGACGGCACCTGGGCTGTCCTTGCCCTTCTCGAACGTCATGTCGGGCGGCGGCTTGACCTGTGCCGCGCCCGGCGAGGCCGATAGGAGGCCGAGCGCAAGGACAATCGTGAGTGCGAGAGCTCCGAACCGCGAGTGCGGCATCATGCGTCCCCCTTGGTTGCAATGGTCACGGCGACTTGGCAGCGCTCCTCAGGAATCCGACCAAGTTTCCCATTTCCTCGCCAGAAAAGCGCGGGTAAAGCACGCCCATGCGCTTGGCCTCCTCGGCCATGCGGGGCGCATGCCTCCAGGTGGCTGCCGCCCAGACGATTGGAGAATCATAGACCGGGTGAGGTTGGGTCAGCTCGACGCCGACCGCGCCCCCCTCTCCGCGGAAGCGATGGCACTTGAGGCATCCTTTCCTGACAAGAAGGACCTGCCCGCGGGAGAGGTCGGGTGACGGGTCCCTCGCAGGATCCGATTGCAGGTACGCCATGAGATCGGTCATCTCCGCGGCGCTGATCTCCGGCCACGCGATCCCTTCCTCCCTGAGGGTCGTGAACATCGCGGGCGCGTGGTTCCAGAACCGCCCGGCCAGCTCCCAGGCGCCCTGTGGCCGCCGGAGCTCGTCGACCGCGGGACCGATGCCCCGTGCGCGGCCGGCGGCGTGGCAGCGCACACACTGCTTGGCGGCGAACACGGCACGGCCGTGCTCGGCGTCGCCCGGAGCCTGGGCGGCCGAGGGCGAGACCGCGGCGAGGAGAGCGCCCGCGAGCCCGGCGGCCGGCACGAGTGATCTCCACGGCCGCCGACACATTACTTGATCGCGCTCGCCGTGTAGCCCAGGTACGTGAACAGCAGCATGTAGGCGATGATGGCGAGGCCGATCCACGTGAAGAGGCGGCTCGGCTCGCCACGAGCGGTGCGGCGGTCCAGGATCGGGATCAGCAGCAGGAAGAGGCCCCCGAGCCCGAAGGCGAGGATGCCCACGATCTCGCCTTCGATGCCAAGGATGTGGCTCGGCAGGTACTTGAGAGTCTGGAACATGAACATGAAATACCATTCGGGCTTGATGCCGGCCGGCGCCGGCACGAACGGATCCGCCTTCTTGCCGAGCTCGGCCGGCAGATAGGCGGCCAGCGCGGCGAGCATCGCGAGCGCCGCGAGCCATCCCACGAGGTCGCGGAGCATGAAGTTCGGCACGAAGGGCATACGCTGCCCGCCGCCGCCCGACCGCTCGACGTCCAGCGGCACGCTCATCCCGTGTTTCTGGACGAGGTAGAGGTGGAGACCCACGAGGGCGGTCGCCGCCAACGGAAGGACCGCCACGTGGATCCCGTAGAAGCGCGTGAGCGTGGCGCCCGTCACGTCGTCGCCGCCCCGGAGCAGCCGGCCGAGGAAGGGCCCGACCAGGGGCACCGCACCCGTGATTTCCGTCCCGACCTTGGTGGCGAAGTACGCGAGCTCGTTCCACGGCAGGAGATAGCCGGTGAAGCCGAAGCCCATCGCCAGTCCCATCAACGCCACACCGGAGAACCACGTCACCTCCCGCGGCGGCCGGTACGCCTTGAGGAGCAGCACGCTGAAGAGGTGGACGAACAGCGTGAAGATCATCAGGTTGGCCGCCCAGGCGTGGACCGAGCGGATCAGCCAGCCGAACTGCACCTCGGTCATCAGGAACTGGACGGACTCGAACGCCTCCTCCGCGCTCGGGCGGTAGTAGAGGAGCAGCAGGATGCCCGTGGTCACCTGCACGATGAAGAGGAACAGGGTCATGCCGCCCAGGTAGTACCAGAGCGTGTGGCGGTGGACGGGGATCTCCTTCTTCCGGGCGAGCTTCTCGAGATCCTTAAGCCCGACGCGCTGGTCCAGCCAGGTCCAGACCTTGCCGTGCCGCTCCGTGCCGCCCTCCATGCTCAGGCGCCCTTGCTGACCACGATCTGGCTCCCGCGCACGTTGACGACGAAGGAGTCCAGCGGGCGGGGCGGCGGCCCCTCGACGTTCTTGCCGTTGAGATCGTAGTGGCCGTTGTGGCAGGCGCACCAGATCTGGCTCAGGTCGGTCCGGTACTGGACGGTGCAGTTCAGGTGGGTGCAGATCGCCGAGAAGGCCCGCAGGTCGCCGGCCGGCGTCCGGACGAGGATGGCGGGGCGGCTCCCGAACTTGAAGATCTGCCCGCTGTTGACCTTCACGTCCTCCAGCTTGATGGGCAGCGTCACGGTCCCGGCCGTCGACTCGCCGACGCGCGGGGGCACCAGGTACCGGCTCAGCGGATAGACCACCGACAGGAGGAAGGCCACGCCGCTCAGCCCGAGGAACCAGTTGACGAATCCCCGGCGCGACGGATCAGGCTCCAGGACGTGCTCGGCCATGAAATTCCTCCTCAGTGCGTGGGCGGCGTTCCGGAGGCTCGCCGTTGGTCGACTTGCCGGATCTTCATCACCAGGCCCGCGATGAGCGCCACGATCACCACCAGGGAGACGCCGAGGCCCACCCGACGGAAGCGCAGCTCCTCCATTGCGCGCACGCCACGCGCGTAGGCCTTGGTGCTGATCGCGAGTCCCGCATCCACTTCCTGTTTCACCGGCGCCACCATGAAGGAATGGATCGCGGCCCGGGCTTTGACGAGCGCGTCCTTGGCGCCGTTGAGGTCGAACTGCGGCTGGCTGACCTCCATGCCAGCGCGCTCGGCCTGGAGGAGAATGGCGCCGGCCTTCTGCGTCTCCGCGTTGAGCGAGTCGAGGAGCGCGCGCATGTCGGTGGCTGTCTTGCCGCCCTTGTCGCCGGCGGCGTGGCAGGTCGAGCACACGGCCTTGTCCCCGAGCCCCAGCATGTGATCCCCGGCCGGCTGGATGCCGTGGTTCTCGTGGCAGGTCGCGCACCCGGGATTGCCCATCTCGGCGAAGGCCTTGGCATGGACGCTCTTCTTGAAGAGGTCGGCCATCACCGTGTGGCACTGCCCGCAGACGTTGCCGACCCAGTTCACCCCCGGCGGCACGGCGCCGTGGTTCCCGTGGCAATCGTTGCAGGTCGGCGCCGACAGATCGCCCTTGTCGGTCATCGCCTTCCAGTGAACGCTGGTCTTGTACTTCGCCATCTGGTCCGTCGGGATCTTGTAGCTGGCCATGTACTTGGCGTCGCCGTGGCAGCGGCCGCAGGTATCCGCCACGTGCAGCGGATGGACGCTCGACTTGGGGTCCGACGGCGGCCGGATCGCGTGCGCGGGATGACAGCTCACGCACGTCGCCACGTTGGGATCGCCCAGATCTCGCAGACGGCGGCCGTGGACCGAGGTCGCGTACTCGGCCACCTGGTCGACGCGCAGCGAGGGGTTGTAGCGCTTCATGAAGGCCGCGTCGGCGTGACACCGGCCGCAGACCTGGGCGACCTGCTGGCGCGTGGGCTTGCCGATGTATCCCTTGGCGCGGTCCATGGCCTCCATGCCGCTCGCCCCGGCATCGCCGCCGTGGCAGGACACGCACCCGAAGCCCTTCGCCTTGTGAATGTCGCCGGGGAACTCCTTGGCCGGGGTCGCCAAACGGTCGTCTCCCGTCTCGAGGTGACAGGCCGCGCAGACGTCGGGCGGTGCTTGAGCCACGGCGGACCCCGGCCACACCGCCAGGGCCAGCAGGACGGCACCTGCCAGGCCGAGCACGCTCATCGCATCCCTCTATGGTGTCTTTCGCTGCTGGCTGAGCGATTCGAGCAGGGTCACGAGGTCGGCCATCTCCTCGGGCTTGAGCATAGGCCACTGGAGCTTCTGGCCCGCCACGGAGGGAGTGACCACCGCGTGGTTCCAGAGGGCCGCAAGGACTGCGGCAGACGAGTCGAGCCCCCTTGCCTTGTTGAGATCGCTCGCGGGCTTGCCGCGCTCGCCGGAGACCCCGTGGCAGTGCAGGCATCCCTTGTTCGTCGCCACGACCCAGCCCTTGGGCACGCTGCCGCCGCTGGCGAAGTACTTGACCGAGTAGAGATAGGCGACGAGATCGGCCATCTCCTCCGGCCGGAGCTGGGGCACCGAGATGCCGCGGGTTGACATCGCCGCCATCATCGCCGGGGCCTTGTTCCAGATCGCCGCGGCGAATTCAATCGGACTCCGACGGGCGCTGAGGCCGATCAGATCCGGTCCAACCTTGCCGCCGACGCCGCCCACGCTGTGACACTGGACACAGTTCTTCTCGACGAAGAGAGTACGGCCGAGCTCGGGGCGGCCCGGCAGCACGTAGAGCGGGCCTTCCGGCGGGCCCCCCGTCGCCGGCGCCAGGAACGCGATGAGGTCGCGCAGCTCCTGGGCCGTGAAGGTGGGCCGCTCGACCCCTTTGGCCTTCATGGCCTCCGCCATCGCCGGGCCATGGTTCCACATGGCGGAGGCGACGTAGATCGGCGATGCGAACTGCTTGAGCGAATCGAGGTTCGGTCCCACGACGCCGCCGGTGCCGCCCACCTGGTGGCAGACGATGCATCGTTTCTCGGAGAAGAGCCGCTGGCCCGCGGCCTGGTTGCCCGGAGGATCGAAGTAGTTGAGCGTGTAGAGGAAGCCGACGAGGTCGCCCGCCTCCCGCGCGTCGAGCTGCGGGCGCGTAATACCGAGCTGCTTCATGCGGTCCGCCATCCTCGGCAGATGGTTCCACATGGCCGTGGCGACGTCGTAGAACGATCGCGGCCGCGAGATCCGCGCCAGGTCCGGTCCGACCTTGCCGCCGACGCCGTTGACCGAATGGCACTTGACGCAGCCCTTGGTTCCGAAGACCCGCGCCCCGGCCAGCGGGTCCTGGCTCGGGCCGAGCGAGGGTTGAGCGTGCGCCGCACCAAGGGGTGCGAGCAGCAAGATGGCTGCGACGACGGCCCACCTCGTGGCTCGGATCATGGGCAAGCCTTTCTGCCGGAGCTCCGGCGACCGCCGGGGCGAAATTCCCCGACGGTCGCCGATGCTACGCGAATCATCGCGGAATCACAAACAATTACTCGAACTTCAGCTTGAGCACGCCCGGCGTGTAGGCGTGACGCACCTGGGCGTTGTCGAAGACGGCCACGCCGAAGGCATACTCCTTCTTGAGATCGGTGAACTGCACGTCGTATTCGCTGCCGGTCGCGAGCTTCCGCCAGAACACGCTGGTGCGCACCCCGTCCTTGTAGACGATCTTGGCCGAGATGTCGCCGCGGTCGCCGGTGAACGGAGCCACGACGATGCCGGGCACCTCGTCGTTGGCCTTGTACTTGGAATCGTCGAACGGCTCCTTCTCGCTGTCCACGATCCAGTAGGGCGGCGCCGGCTTGTTGCCCTTGAGCGCCCACTTCGGGCCGGTCTTGGCATCGTTCACGTTGTCGCTGTAGCCGCCGCCGGTCTTGGGATCGCTCTTCCGGCCGGCTTCGGGCGCCTTGACCTTGTCGTAGCGCGTGTCGTCGAGGTACTGGTCGTCGAGCTGTCCGACGGTGCCGGTTCGCACGCCCTTCATGTGCCAGATGTCGGCCCGCTCGCCCGGATTGGGCAGGTACTTGTTGCCGAAGGGCTTCCCTTCGCCGGTGTGGCAGGCCGCGAAGCATCCCTTCTGCTCGAAGGCCGGCGAGCTGATGTTCCAGATCATCGCCCACTTGTCCTCGTAGTAGAGGTTGTTGTCGCCGCCCTTGTCGCTGGGATCCTTGAGCTGCTTCCAGGAGCCGTCGGCCTGCTTCTGCCACGGGCTCCGGCGCACGCTGTCCGTCTCGTCCTTGTACTGCATCAGGAAGTACACCGTGTCGCCCGAGTAGACGGCGCGGAGCGAGACCTCCGTCGAGCCGCCGGGCAAGTTGCGCCCACCCACCGCCTTGACGGTGAGCGGCTGTGCCGCCTTCCAGGCGGCGTCCAGCGTGCCGTCGAGCGCCGGCGCGGCGGCGACCTTCGTGGCCACCACCACGTTCTTCTGCTGCGCGTCGCCCTGCCCGACGCGCAGGCCGATTGCCAGGCCCAGCACGACCATCGGCAGGATCCACTTCCACGAGTGCTTCATTACGGTTCTCCTTCTTTTTACCGGCGCCGCCTGTGTGGCGGCGCACGGAACGAACTACATGAGATGTCGCATGCCCATCGGCTGGCTCAGCAGCACGAGGGCGGCCACCGTGAACGCGCACGCGAGCACCGCCATCGGCACGAGCGCCCGGCTGGCGGCGCGAGCGCCGCCGTAGGCGCCGGCCGACAGCCGATGCCCGGCTATCAGCGAGAGCACGAAGAAGCCGACGATGATGACCACCTGGAGCAAACCGACCACCGCCTCCGGCGCCAGCGGTATGGGGTGCCAGTCGGGCTCGCCCAGGAAGAACGGTGTGTAGAGGAGCGCGACGCGCTGGAGGACGGGGACGATGCCGCCTCCCTCGAGGAGCAGATGGGAGAGGTTGTGCGCCAGGTGGATCGCGAGCCCGACCGGGATGAACATGTAGCTGAAGAGCACGAAGGTGCGGCGCACCCCGAGACCGCTCTCGCCCGCCAGCCGATCGGCCACCGCGGCGGCCGCCAGGACCAGCAGCGGGACGACCACCAGCGAGCCGCCCAGGAGGATCGCGGACTCGACCATCCTCAGATAGGTGACGGGCTTGAGCGTGGCGCGCACCCAGTTGGACAGCAAGCCCGACAGCGCCCATGTCCAGCCGGACCACGCGCTGAGCATCTGGGCCGTGACCAGCAGCGTGAGCCCCACCAGCGCCACCGCCAGGTACGCCTCGTCGAGCACCCGGCGCCCGGACGCCCAGAGATCCTTGCCCAGCGCGCGGAAGCGCAGGACCAGGTTGTCCCGCGCGCAGGCGGTGACGCACTCGCCGCACAGGTTGCAGTAGTTGTTCCGGTCCATGGACGCCGGGAACTCGAACATCGGGCATCCGCGCGACTCGATCGGGCAGAGGTGGCGGCAGAAGCTCCGTCGCTCGTAGAAGAGCCCCACTCCCACCGCCGCCGCCGCGAAGAACAGGACGATCCACGCGGTCACCCGCGGGGAGCGGACGACGCCGAGCTGCTCGTCGGCCCAGGTGAGCAGGACGAACATGCCGGTGGCCCACCAGAGGTTCCTGAACGGCTTCGGGAGGCGCCTCAGCGGAGCCGCAAGGCGTGCGGTCCACTCGTTGAGCGCCCCGAAAGGACACGCCAGACACCACACTCGCCCGGCGAGGACGAAGGTGAAGATGATCCCGGCCCACCAGATCGTCCACGTGAGCTTGGTGGCCAGGTTGACCCCGCCGTCCTGGACGTCTTGGAAGCCCAGCAGCACGACGACGCCCATGAGGGCCAGGAGCGGGATCTGCAGCGAGGGCTGGAGCGCGCGTGAGGTCAGGAGCCGGCGCAGCCACGACACGCGGAGGAGATCGAGGGCCTCGCCAGCAGGCGCGCCCGTTCGGGCACGGAGCCCGGCGGCGTACACCGCCAGGACGCCGATGCCCGCGACGAGAGAGATCACCGTCCATGCGAGGGCTCCCATCCCTGCGGCTCGCGCGACCGGAACCGGGAAGTCCACCACCAGCGGCGGGTGGAAGTGCCGGCCTTCGAGCTCGGCCAGGACCACGCGCACCTGGTGGGCCCCGAGCTTCGTCGGGGTGACCGCCACCGCGTAGTGGCCGGCCCATGTCTGCTCGGGGGCCGGCTCGGGGTCGAGGGCCGCGCCCGTTGCGGCGAAGCCCACGAGCACTCGCCCCTCCCGCACCGGGGCGAGGTCTGAGCTCCTCAGGACCTTGGCCACGAGATGGCCCGACCGGTCCGGCGACAGCGGGCTCGGATGGGTGAGGAGCTCGACCCGGTACCCCTCGATGGTGATCGCGCCCGCCGCTCCGAGAGGCGGCGCGCCGCCGTGCTCCTCGTGCTCGCCGTGCGCCGCCGCCACGGCCGGCAGCAGCGCGAGCAGCACGGTTCCAAGCAAGCGCGCGATCACCGCCCGTACTTCCTGTCGATCTCGGCCCGGATCCGGGCGACGGAATGCCCTCCCTTCTGCATTCGAGACGCGTCCAGCGCCTCGTCCATGCAGATGTCTCACGTGGCCGCGTGGCCGTCGGTGTAGCAGGACAGCAGGCTCGTGTGCCCCTGGTGCTTGTCGCAGCCGCAGTAGCAGTAGAGCTGGTCGAGCACGTCGGGAATCTCGCGAGCCACCCGGTGCGCCGCCGCCGCCTTGCCGACGAACTGCGCGGGGTCGAGCGTGGGTCGGGTCTCGCGGCGTACCGCGGCCAGCACCGCGGCTGACGGCGACGAGATGGCCGGGGCCGCGGGCGGTGTGCCGCCGCGCCACACGAAGAGAGCGACGAGCGACAGCGAGACCAGGATGAGGAGCGAGAGCCAGCCGTAGCGAGTGACATGAGATTTCATGCTCGATGAGAGAGGAGCATCCTCCATGCCATGCCGAGCGCGACGCAAGTCTCCGAAAAATCAGATGCCCACATGACACGCACGCACGCGGTCGGGGTGCCGGCTCCTCGCCCTGAGGTACGCGCGCCCCACCCTGGCGATGGCTGGCGTGGCCCTCAGTCGAGCGGCCGATAGCAGGGCTCCCACTGCGCCTCCGCGACGGCCCGCTCGAGAGCGTCGTCCTCGAGCGCCCGGCCGAGACCGGAGTCGCGCGCCTCGCGCGCCACCGTGAGCGCGATCTGCGTGGACACGCGCCTGAGATCACGCACGCGCGGGTAGAGGGTGCCCGCCGCGAGCTCGTCGCCGGCTACCTGCGCGGCGAGGCATTCGGCGGCGGCGCGAAACATCCTGTCGGTCACCTCGCGAGCCTCGGCGACGAGCGCGCCCAGGCCCATGCCGGGGAAGATGAACGCGTTGTTGCACTGGCCCACGCGGATCGCGCGGCCGCCGTGGGCGACGGCGTCGAAGGGGCTGCCGGCCGCCACCAGCGCGCGTCCCCCGGTCCAGGCGATCACGTCGGCCGGCACCGCCTCGGACTGGCTGGTCGGGTTCGAGAGCGGCAGGATCATGGGCCGTTCGACAGTGGCCGCCATCGCCTCCACCACCGACTTCCCGAACGCGCCACCCTGGCCGCAGGCGCCGATCAGCACCGTCGGCTTCACCGCACGCACCACGGCCTCGAGGCCGTGGAGCCCGGCGAGACCGCAGGCGCGCGCGAGCCCCGCGGGCCACGCGAAGGGCAGCTGGAAGTCGTCGAGCGGCTGGCCGTCGCGCGCCAGTACGCCGCCCACGTCCACGAGCGCCAGCGCGCGCGTGAGCTCGTCTCCCGCGAGGCCGGCGCGCTCGAAGGCGTCGCGGATCTGGCGGGCGATGCCGATGCCGGCCGCGCCGGCGCCCAGGATGACGACGCGCTGGCGCTCGAGCGGCATCCCGGTGATGCGCGCCGCCGCGAGGATGCCCGCCAGGACCACAGCCCCGGTGCCCTGGATGTCGTCGTTGAAGGAGGGCAGGACCTTGCGATATCTGTCCAGGAGGTTGAAGGCGTTCTGCTTCTTGAAGTCCTCCCACTGGAGCAGCGCGCGCGGGAAGCGCCGCCGCACCGCCGTGACGAACTCCTCCAGGACCGCGTCGTACTCGGGTCCGCGCAGGCGCCGGTGCGGCCAGCCGAGGTAGAGATCGTCCTCCAGCAGGGCCTGGTTGTCGGTGCCGACGTCGAGGCTGATGGGCAAGGTATGGCGCGGGTCAATGCCGGCGGCGGCCGTGTAGACGGCGACCTTGCCGATGGGAATGCCCATGCCGCCCGCGCCCTGGTCGCCCAGGCCCAGGATGCGCTCATTGTCCGTCGCCACGATGAGCCGCACATCCTCGACGGGCCAGTTGCCGAGCACCTGGTCGATCCGGCCGCGGTGGTCCGGCGTGATCCAGAGCCCCCGCGCCCTGCGGAAGATGTGGCTGAACTGCTGGCAGGCCCGTCCCACCGTCGGCGTGTAGACGATGGGCAGGAACTCTTCCAGGTGTTCCCCGAGCACGTGGTGGAAGAGATGCTCGTTGCGGTCCTCGAGCGAGGCGAGCCCGATGTAGCGCTCCAGCGGATCGGTCTTGCGGGCCAGGTTCTCGTACACGCGACGGGCCTGCTGCTCGAGCGTGTTGACGGCCGAGGGCAGGAGGCCTTCGAGGCCGAAGGCCTGACGCTCCTCCCGCGTGAAGGCCGAGCCCTTGTTGTGGAAGGGGTGACTCAAGAGCTGCGGGCCGCTGTACGGAATCCTGGTCGGCGTGTCGGTCATGGCTAGAGTCCCAGGTATGCCTTCTTCACGTGGGGGTCGGTCTTGAGATCGGCGGTCGGTCCGGACAGGACGACGCGGCCGTTCTCGAACACGTAGCCGATCGTCGCCAGGTCGAAGGCCGTCGCGACGTCCTGCTCCACGACAAATATCGTCGTCCCTTCGCCGTGAACCCGCCGGAGGGCGTCCACCAGGACGTCCAGCATGATGGGCGCGAGCCCCAGGGACAGCTCGTCAAGGATGAGCACGCGCGGGCGCGCCATCAGGCCGCGCGCGATCGCGCACATCTGCTGCTCGCCGCCGCTCATGCTGCCCGCCCGCTGCCGCTGGCGCTCCTCGAGGATGGGGAAGAGCTCGTACATCCAGCCGAGGTCGCGCTCGATGCCCTGCCGGTCACGCCGGCGATAGGCGCCCATCAGGAGGTTCTCGCGCACGCTCATCTGGGGAAAGAGCCGCCGGCCCTCGGGCACCTGGGTGATGCCCTCGGCCACGATGGCCTCGGACGCCCAGCCCGTGATATCGATGCCGTCGAGCCGCACGCGGCCGGAGCTCGGGCGCAGGATGCCGCAGATGGTGTTGAGTAGCGTCGACTTTCCCGCCCCGTTGCTGCCCACGAGCGTCACCATCTGCCCGGCTTCCACCGAGAGGGTCACGTCGCGAAGGATCTGCACTTCCCCGTAGCCGGCGCTCAGCCGCTCGACCTCAAGCACGGGATTGCTCCGCGAAGCGACGGCCGAGGTAGGCCGAGACCACGTCGGGGTTGTTGAGCACTTCCCGCGGCGGGCCCTCGGTCAGCTTCTCGCCGTGGAAGAGCACCAGGATCCGGTCGGAGAGATCGCGGATCGCCTTCATCACGTGCTCGATGACGACCAGCGTGATCCCCCGGTCACGGATGCGCTTGACCAGGGCGACGGCCGTGTCGATCTCCGCCGGATTGAGCCCGGCCATCACCTCGTCGAGGAAGAGCACGGTGGGCCGCATGGCGAGCGCCCTCGCCAGCTCCATGCGCTTGCGCTCGGGGACGTTGAGCGCGTCCGCCGGCGCGTCGGCGCGGTGGGTGAGGGCGACGAAGTCGAGGACCTCCTCCGCCTGGCGCCGCGCCTCCGCGAGCGCGCGCGCGCCGCCCCGGGCGCCAAACAGGGCGCCGACCATGACGTTCTCGACGACGGTGAGATTGCGGAAGGGCTTGACGATCTGGAACGTGCGGCTGAGCCCCAGCCGGCCGATCGCATAGGACGGCAGCCCGCGGATCGAATCCCCGCGGAAGCGCACCTCGCCGCCGGAATAGGGCAGCGCCCCCGTGATCACGTTGACCAGCGTCGTCTTCCCCGACCCGTTGGGGCCGATGAGCCCGAGGATCTCCCCGTCCTGGAGATCGAAGCTGACCTCGGAAACGGCGTCCAGCCCGCCGAACCGCTTCGTCACTGCCCGCGCCTCCAGCATCGCCACCGCGCTAGACCCGGTACTCGCGGAGGTTCCGGGCGAGCTTCCGCAGCGAGAACTCGCGCTTGCGAATGACCTCGACCAGGCCCTTGGGCATGAAGAGCACGACCAGGATGACGATCAGGCCGTTGAAGAGCTCGGCCAGGCTGACGAGCTGGGTCGAGAGGACCTCGGACACCGAGGCCAGCACGAGCGCGCCCAGCAGCGGGCCCACGACCGTGCCCATCCCGCCGAACACCGCCATGATGATCATCTGGATGGTGATGATGACCTTGAAGACGCCCTCGGGATCGATGAAGGTGATCCAGTACGCGAAGACGCCTCCGACGAGGCCGGCGAAGGCGCCGGACAGGGCGAACGCCATGGTCTTGTAGAGCGCGCTGTTGATCCCCATGGCCGCGGCCGCGTCTTCGTCCTCGCGGATCGCGATCAGTCCGTAGCCGAACCGGGAGGCCGAGAGCCACCAGTTGACGAGCGTGGCCGCGAGCAGGATCCCGAGCATGAGGTAGAAGAACGGGAGCGGGCTTCTGGTGATGGGCATGCTCAGGCCCGTGCCGCCACCCGTGATCTTCAGGTTGTAGACGATCTCGCGCGTCGTCTCGGCCACGCCGAGCGTGGCGATGGCAAAGTAGTGTCCCTTGAGCCTGAGGATCGGCATCCCGATGAGCGCCGCGAACACCATGGCCAAGAGCCCTCCGGCTGGCAGCGCCAGCGCGAAGGGCAGCTCCGCCACGGTCAGGAGCACGCCCGTGGTGTAGGCGCCGACGCCGAAGAACGCGACGTTGCCGAAGGACGCGTAGCCGGTGAACCCGCCGATGATGTTCCAGCTCTCGGCCAGGGCCGCCAGCATGAAGAGGTTGATCAGGAACTGCACGAGGAACGGCGACAGCACCGCGGGCGCTCCGGCCAGCAGGAGGAGCGCGACGAGGCCCATCGCGAGGGGGGCCCAGCGCCTTGCATTCACGGCTAGGCCCGCCGCCCGAGGAGGCCGGTCGGGCGGAAGATCAGGATGAGCACGAGCAGACCGAAGCTGATGGCATTCGGGTACGTGGGGCCGAGATAGGTCGCCGTGAAGGACTCCGCGAGGCCGAGCACCAGCCCTCCGACGATGGAGCCCATCATGGTGCCGAGCCCGCCCAGGACGGCCACGACGAAGGACTTGAGCGTGAGGCCGCCGCCCATGATCGGCGTGATCGGGAAGAGCATCCCCCAGAGCCCGCCGGCCGCGCCGGCCAGGGCCGCGCCGAGACCGAAGGTCACCGCGTAGATGTGGGCCACCGGGATGCCGGTGAGCCGCGCAGCCCGGAGCTCCTCGGAGGTCGCGCGGATGGCGCGGCCGAGCCGCGTCTTCTCGAGGATGAGGAGGAACGCCACGGAGAGAATCACCGTGGTCACGAACACCCAGAGGCGGACATAGGGCACGGTCACGCCGCCCAGGGCGAAGTTGGCCCCGGCATACGTGGGCGTGACCTGCCGGAGGTCGGACGACCACACGATGCGCGCGAGGTTGACCATCACCACCTCGAGCCCGAAGGTGATCAGCAGCGTCAGGAAAAGCTGGGCCCGCACGATCAGGTTCAGCAGGAAGCGCTGGATGCAGTAGCCGTAGACGAAGAGGAGCGCGATCGTCACCGGCAGCGAGATGAACGGGTCCCACCCCCAGAGCGTGAAGAGCCAGAAGGTGACATACGCGCCGAGCATGATCAGGGCGCCGTGGGCAATGTTGACGATGTTCATGACGCCCCAGATGAGCGACATGCCGAGGGCCATCAGCCCGTACAGGCCGCCGAGCAGGATCCCGTTGATGAGCACCTGCAGCGCGAGCATGGCGGCGCTACTTGCGCATGTTCCACTTGGGCGCCGGGTAGAGCGGCTTGCCGAGCATCTTCCCGAAAGCGTAGACGGGCACCAGCTTGCCGTCCTGGATCTGGACCACCACCTGCCCCATCGCGATCTGCCCCGTCGCCTCGAACTTCACGCGCCCGTACAGGGTCTCGACGTCGACCGCGGCGAGGGCATCGCGCACCTTCTTCGGGTCGAGCGAGCCCGCCTTCTCGATGGCGAACTTGTAGACGAGGACGTCGGCCGCGCCCGAGGCGACGTGGTAGTCGGCCTCGTAGCCGAAGCGCTCCTGGAACTGGCGGGCGAAGTCGCGGGCGCTCTTGAAGATCTCGCCGCCCACGTCCATGTCCGGCAGCCACGGCGTGATCCCGTAGACGTACTCCGCGGCCTTGCCCAGGGTCTTTCGGAAGTCGGCGGTGGGCGGTCCAACGGTGAAGACCATCATCTTCGGGGCCATGTCGGCGGATTGGGCCTGGCGGATGAAGTTCAGCGAGTTCTCCTCGTGGCCGGCCAGCAGGACGAGGTCGGGGCTCTTGCTCTTGAGCACGGCGAGGACGGAGGTGAAGTCCTGGGTCGCGGGCTGATACTCCTCGTCGTAGACCTTGTCGATCTTCTGGTCCTTGAGCCACTGCCGGGCGCCCTCGGCCACGCTGCGGTCGAAAGCCTCATTCGAGTACAGGAGCGCGGCGGTCTGCACCCGTGGCGTCATCTTCGCGGCGGCCTCGATGGCCGCCTGGAAGTAGAACTCCGCCTTGGGCAGCGTGCCGAAGATGTACTTGTAGCCGCGGTCGAAGATCTTGCCGGAGGCCCCTCCGCCCTGGACCATCGGGATCTCGTACTTCTCGGACACGGCGCTGGCCGGGATGGTGATCCCGCTCGAGTAGGGTCCGAGCAGGAAGTTGACCTTGTCCGAGGTCACGAGGCGGGTGAAGAGCCGGACGCTCAGGTTCGGATCGCTCTGGTCGTCGTAGAGCTTGAGCACCAGCTTGTGGGGCTTCCCGGCGACCTTGACCCCGCCGGCCTTGTTGATGGCGTCCACGGTGATCGTGTAGGCGTCCACGTAAAACTTGCCCTCGCGGGCGTACTTCCCGGTCTGGGAAATCGCCGAGCCAAGGACGATCTCGTCGGCCGCCAGGGCCGGCGCCGCCATGATTCCGAGGCCGATCACGACTGCGAGAAGACTGCGCTGCCACGTCGCACCACGTCTCATCCTCACTCCTCCTCGGACGCGCCGGGCCGACACGGTCCGTCACGTCCACTGATCGTTCACAGGCTGCTCGGCATGGCAGCAACCCCCGTGCCATGCAGTCGGCGGGACTAACACACCAGAATCGCAACGCTCCAAGCGGCCGCGTGTCCCCGCTCGGGACTTCGAAGCCCCTCACTGGGGCGGAGCCGCCCCATTTGGACCCGCCCTCCGACGGCTCACTGCATATGCTGGCCGCCGTTCTTGCCCGCACGCCCCACCCCGGCGGTCACGTCCGCTCGTAGATCGCCGCGATCCCCTGGCCTCCGCCGATGCACATCGTCACGAGGGCGTACCGTCCGCCGACGCGCTCGAGCTCGTGGAGCGCCTTGACCGTGAGGATGGCGCCCGTGGCGCCGATGGGATGACCGAGCGAGATGCCGCTTCCGTTCGGGTTCGTCCGGTCCTCCGGCAACCCGAGGTCTCGAGTCACGGCCAGCGCCTGGGCGGCAAACGCCTCGTTCACCTCGATCACGTCGAGATCGCGGATGCCGAGCCCGGCGCGGGCGAGCACCGCCCGGACGGCCGGCACCGGGCCGATCCCCATGTACCTCGGCTCCACGCCGGCGTGGGCATAGGCGACGAGCCGGCCCAGGGAACGGAGGCCGCGCCCCTCGGCGGCCCGCCGCTCCATCAGCACGACCGCGGCGGCCGCGTCGTTGATGCCGGCGGCGTTGCCGGCCGTCACCGTGCCACTCTTGTCGAAAACCGGCTTGAGCTTCGCCATGCCTGCCAGGGTGGCATCACCGCGCACGTGCTCATCGGTCTCGAAGAGCGCCGGACCAGACTTGGTCGTGATCTCGATCGGGACGATCTGCTCCTTGAAATAGCCCCTGGCGACCGCCTGCGCGGCCCGCCGGTGGCTCTCGACGGCGAGCGCATCCTGATCCTCGCGGGTGACGTGCCACTCCGCGGCGATGTTCTCGGCGGTGACGCCCATGTGGCAGTCCTCGAACGGATCGGTGACCGCGCCCACCGTGGCATCCACGACGGCGCCGTCGCCCAGCCGCTGTCCCCAGCGGAGCCCCGGCACCCAGTACTGGCCGCGGCTCATGCTCTCGGCGCCGCCGGCAACCACGACGTCCGCGTCGCCCAGCATGACGAGCTGGGCCGCCGAGACGATGGCCTGCAGGCCCGTCCCGCAGAGCCGGTTGAGCGTGAACGCCGGGGTCTCGACCGGCAGGCCGCCCCTGATCGCCGCGACGCGCGAGAGGTACATGTCGTGGACGTCGGTGTGGATGACATTGCCGAACACGACGTGCCCGACCTCGTCGGACTCGACGCCCGCGCGCGTCACCGCCTCGCGCAGGACGGTCGCCGCCAGCTCGGTCGGCGGGTGGTCCTTCAGGCTGCCTCCATATTTCCCGATGGCCGTCCGCACCGCGCTCAAGACGACCACCTCGCGTTCACCGCTCACTGTCTACCCTCCTCTGCTCAGGGCTCGGCGCTCATCGGTCGGCCGTTCAGGCCGGCCCCCCTGCCGCTCCGTACCCGCCCTCGACCGGCAGCGCGTAGGAGCTCAGCACCTTCATGTAGTTGGCGCGTTCGAAGGCGGCCGGCTCCCGGACCGACCGGTAGCTCATGCTGCCCTGCATCTGCTCGATGGACTCGTACTCGTGCGCCTCCATCCAGGCCAGGATCCGGGTGCGCACGGCGCTCACGTGCCGGATCCCATACTTGAGCAGCGCGGAGGTCATCATGGCCACCCGCGCGCCCGCCATCATGGCTTTGAGCGCGTCCTCGCCCGCGTGCACGCCGCCCGTCACCGCCAGGTCCGCCCGGATGTGGCCGTAGAGGATGGCGACCCAGTGGAGGCGCACCAGCAGTTCGTGCGAGCTCGACAGGGTGAGGCGGGGCACGACCTCGAGGCGCTCGAGATCGAAGTCCGGCAGGTAGAAGCGGTTGAAGAGCACCAGCGCGTCGGCCCCGGCTCCATCCAGGCGCTGGGCCAGATGGGCGAGCGCGCTGAACGCATGCCCGATCTTGACGGCGACGGGAATCTTCACGTCCGCCTTCACGTCGCGGACCAGCTCCACGTACATGTCCTCGACCTGGCCGCCCGTCATCTGGGGATCGGTGGGAACATAGTAGATGTTCAGCTCCAGCGCATCGGCGCCGGCCTGCTCGATCTTCCTCGCGTAGTCGATCCAGCCACCGGTGGAGACGCCGTTCAGGCTGCCGATGACCGGGATGTCCACCGCAGCCTTGACCCGGCGGAGGTGCTCCAGGTAGGCGTCGGGGCCGAGGTTGTAGCGGCCCATGTCGGGGAAGTACGTGAGGGATTCGGAGTAGCTCTCGGTGCCGTCGGAGAGGTGGCGGTCGAGGTAGTCGCTCTCCAGCGTGATCTGCTCCTCGAAGAGCGAGTGCAGCACGACCGCCGCCGCGCCCGCGTCTTCCATCCGGCGGATGTTGCCCACGTCCTCGCAGAGCGGCCCGGCCGAGGCCACGAGCGGACTCGAGAGCCGGAGTCCCAGGTAGCGCGTGGTCAGGTCAATCATGGTCGCCCTCCGGCGCCGCGGCCGGTGCCGCGTGGGTCACCGGCAGACCGGCCAGGTGCTCGTAGAAGCGCCAGCGCACCCGCACATCCTCCTGAGCCTCCTCCAGCAGGCGCCGCGCGGCGGCGGGATCGCTGTGGGCGAGCATCGTGTAGCGAGTCTCGTTGTAGGCGTACGCCTTGAGCGGCAGGCTCGGCGCCTTGGAATCGAGCTGCAGCGGGGGCTGGCCTTCTTTCCCCGCGGCGGGGTTGTAGCGGAAGAGCGGCCAGTGACCGGACTGGACGGCGGCCTTCTGCTGGTCCATGCCGTGACGCAGGTCGTAGCCGTGGGCGATGCAGTGGCTGTAGGCGATGATCATCGCGGGCCCGGGGTAGGCTTCGGCCTCGCGGAAGGCTTTGAGGGTCTGAGCGTCGCTGCCGCCCATGGCCACCCGGGCGACATAGACCGTCCCGTAGGTCATGGCCATGAGCGCTAGGTCCTTCTTGGCGCCGGGCTTGCCGCCGGCGGCGAACTTGGCCACCGCGCCGCGCGGCGTGGCTTTGGACATCTGCCCGCCCGTGTTCGAGTAGACCTCGGTGTCGAGCACCAGCACATTGACCTTGCGGCCCGAGGCAAGCACGTGGTCCAGGCCGCCGTAGCCGATGTCGTAGGCCCAGCCGTCGCCGCCGACGATCCAGACGCTCTTGTCCACCAGCGCATCGGCCAGGCACAGGAGCTCGCGCGCCGCCGGAGCGGCGAGGCCGACCAGCGCCGACCTGAGCTTGCCCACGCGCCCCCGCTGCGCCTCGATGCCGCTCTCGCTCGACTGGTCGGCCCCGAGCAGCTCACGTCCCAGCTCGCCCAGTGCGGGGCCGAGCCGAGTCACCAGCTCTCGCGCGTACTCCCGCTGCTTGTCGAGCGCCAGGCGCATGCCGAGTCCGAATTCGGCATTGTCCTCGAAGAGCGAGTTGGCCCAGGCCGGTCCCCGGCCGTCCCGGTTGACCGTCCAGGGTGTGGTTGGCTGGTTGCCGCCGTAGATGGATGAGCATCCGGTGGCATTGGCGATGACCGCGCGGTCGCCGAAGAGCTGGCTCAGGAGCTTGAGGTAGGGCGTCTCGCCGCACCCCGCGCACGCTCCGGAGAACTCGAACAACGGCTGGAGGAGCTGGACGTCCTTGATCTGGCCCGCGTTGAGCACGTGCCGGTCCGCCTCGGGCAGCCCGAGAAAGAACTTCCAGTTCGCCGCCTCCTGATCGTGGAGCGGCGGCTGGGGCATCATGTCGATGGCCTTGTGACGGACCTCGCTCTTGCTCTTGGCCGGGCACACCTCGACGCAGAGGGCGCAGCCCGTGCAGTCCTCGGGCGCGACCTGGAGGGTGAAGCGGGCGTCGCCGAACTCGCGCCAGCGGGCGGGCGCCGACTTGAAGGCCGACGGCGCGCCGTCGAGCAGCCCGGGCGCGTAGACCTTCGCGCGGATCACCGCGTGGGGGCAGACGAGCACACACTTCCCACACTGGATGCACAGGGCCTCGTCCCAGAACGGGATCTCGAGCGCGATGTTGCGCTTCTCCCACTGGGCCGTTCCGGTCGGGTACGTGCCGTCCGCCGGCACCGCGCTCACTGGCAGCTCATCCCCCTCGCCCGCGATCATCCGGGCGGTGACCTCGTGGACGAACGCGGGCGCCTCGGCGGGGACCGGCGGCCGCATGTCCACGGCGCTCGTTACCCGGAGCGGCACCGTGACCTCGGACAGGTGCTCGAGCGCGCTGTCCACGGCCGCCCAGTTCTTCCGTACCACCGCCTCGCCGCGCTTGCCGTACGTCTTCTCGATGGCATGCTTGATCGCGATGATCGCCTCGCCCCGCGGCAGCACGCCGCTGATGGCGAAGAAGCAGGTCTGCATCACGGTGTTGACCCGGCCGCCCATGCCCGCCTCGCGCGCGACGCGGTTGCCGTCGATCACGTAGAAGCGGAGCCCCTTGCCGATGATCTGTCCCTGGATGGCGCGAGGCAGGTGGTCCCAGACCTCGCCCGGGCCATGGGGACTGTTGAGCAGGAAGACCGCGCCCGGCTCGGCCAGCCGCAGCACGTCGAGGCGCTCGAGGAAGGAGAACTGGTGGCAGGCCACGAAGGTCGCGCGGCTGATGAGGTACGTGGAGCGGATGGGCCGGGGGCCGAACCGGAGGTGGGAGACGGTCACCGACCCGGATTTCTTCGAGTCGTAGACGAAATAGCCCTGGGCGTAGTTGTCGGTCTCCTCGCCGATGATCTTGATGGAGTTCTTGTTGGCGCCGACCGTCCCGTCCGCACCCAGGCCGTAGAAGATCGCGCGCACCGTCGCCGGGTCTTCCGTCGAGAACGAGGGATCGTAGGCCAGGCTGGTATGGGTGACGTCGTCGTGAATCCCGATGGTGAACCGCGCGAGCGGCCGCGGCGTGGCCATCTCGTCGAAGATCCCCTTCACCATGGCCGGCGTGAACTCCTTGGACCCGAGACCATACCGGCCGCCGAGGACGCGCGGAGCCGTGTGGAAAGGCGCGCTGCCGACCGCCGCGGCCTCGCCCACGGTCGCCATCACGTCCAGGTAGAGGGGCTCGCCCACGCTGCCAGGCTCCTTGGTGCGATCGAGCACGGCGAGCGTTCTCACCGTGGCGGGCAGAGCCGTAAGGAAGTGCTCCGCCGAGAACGGCCGGTAGAGCCGCACCGTCAGGACTCCGACCTTCTCGCCCCGGGTCATCAGGTGCTCCACCGTCTCCCGCGCCGCCTCGGCTCCCGATCCCATCAGCACGATCACCCGCTCGGCATCGGCCGCGCCGGCATAGTCGAAGAGACGGTACCGGCGACCCGTGAGCTCGGCGAGCCGGTCCATCGCGTCCTGGACGATGGCGGGGCAGGCTAGGTAATAGGGGTTGACGGTCTCGCGGGCCTGGAAGTAGATGTCCGGATTCTGTGCGGTGCCCCGGAGCACCGGGCGCTCGGGAGACAGGGCCCGGTCGCGATGGGCGCGCACGAGCCGCTGGTCGATCATCGCGCGGAGCTCGCTCGTCCCGAGAGGGAGCACCTTGGCGACCTCGTGGGAGGTGCGGAAGCCGTCGAAGAAGTGCAGGAACGGCACGCGGGATTCCAGCGTGGCGGCGTGGGCCACGAGGGCCAGGTCCTGGGCCTCCTGCACCGAGCTCGACGCCAGCATGGCGAACCCGGTGGCGCGCGCGGCCATGACATCGCTGTGATCGCCGAAGATGGACAGCCCCTGGGTCGCCAGCGATCGGGCCGCGACGTGGAAGACCGTGGGCGTCAGCTCCCCGGCGATCTTGTACATGTTGGGAATCATCAGGAGAAGGCCCTGCGAGGCGGTGAAGGTCGTGGCCAGCGCGCCGGCCTGGAGCGCCCCGTGAAGCGCGCCGGCGGCCCCGCCCTCGCTCTGCATCTCGGTGACTGACGGCACCGTGCCCCAGAGATTGGGCCGCCGCTCCGAGGCCCATTGATCGGCCCACTCCCCCATGGCGGAGGACGGGGTGATGGGATAGATGGCGATGACATCGCTGAGCTGATAGGCCACGTGCGCGGCGACCTCGTTGCCATCGAGCGTGACATGGCCAGTCGCTCTCGCGTCCGGAGGAGGGGAAGTCGTCTGGATCGCCACGTGATGCCTTCCTGAGGGGCCTGCCCCCCTGGAGCGGTCGACACTTCAACGAGCCCACTGGCTGATGACAAGGAGCAAGGCACGTACCAGGCGCGAGCGCACTGAAACCGCGTGTGATGCCCCGGGCAACTAGGTCAATCGACTCAGCGGGTTCGGGAGCGGCGATCGCCCAGGTCGCCATGCCGTGGAGGGGCTGTGAGCCCTCCTCCGAGAGCTCCGGTGGGGCGGAGGAGCCTCACTGTGGCGGCGGTTCCCGCGCTCACGCCAACTTGGACTCCTTGCCAGCTAGGCTCGGCTCGTACGAGCAAAGAGGGTCTTCGCCGAGCGGATCACCCGAGGCGGAGTAAGCCCGCGAGCGGGAGCCGCCACAAGCCTCCGCGTGCTCGCACCGGCCGCAGCGGCCGCGCAGCAGGTTCACGCTCCTGAGGGTGCGAAAGAGCTCGGAGTGCCGGTAGAGCGCGACGGGGTCGGCCGTGCGGACATTGCCGGCGGAAAGTGGAAGGAAGCCGGACGGCCAGACCTCCCCCGTATGCGAGATGAACATGATGCCGTTGCCGTCGCGGATGCCGGCTCCGTGCCCCATGGGCCCGCGTGGCAGCGCCGCCTCGCCACGCCCGGCCCGCCGGGCGCGCTCGAGAACGACGCGCCGAAAATGCGGCGCCTCGGTCGTGGTAATGACGGGGCCCCCGTCTCCGCCCATGTCGAGCAGGCGCTCGAAGAGTCGCTCGCACGCCTCGGAGGTGATCGGCTCGAGCACGGTACCGCGGCCCACCGAGACGAGGAAGAAGAGGCTCCAGCGTGCTGCGCCGAGGGCGGCCGCCAGCCGGTAGATGCCCGGCAGGTCGTCCAGCGTCTCGGCGCTCACGAGGGTGTTGACCTGAAACGCCAGCTTCGCCGAGGCGCAGACCCGCGCCGCGGCCAGCGTCCGGTCGAAGCAGCCGGGGACGCCCCGGAGATGGTCGTGGCGGGCGGCGTCGGAGCCGTCCAGGCTCAGCGAGATCGCCCCGACGCCCGCCCCGGCCAGCGCGGCCACGATCTCCGCCGTGAACCGTGGCGTGCCGCTGGGAGCCACCGCCACCTCGAAGCTCCGCTCCCGCGCGGTCGCGATAAGCTCGAACAGATCGGCCCGCACGATCGGATCCCCGCCGGTCAGCACGAGATGCGGCAGCGGCGGCCCGAAGTCGACCAGCCGTTCGATGAGCTCCAGGCCTTCGCGGCGGGTGAGCTCGGCCGGATCGGGCATGGGCGACGCCTCGGCGCGGCAGTGCCGGCAGGCCAGGTCGCAGGCCCGCGTCACCTCCCAGTAGATGCGGCGGGGCGCACGGTCGAAGCGGGGCGCGCGCCTCACCGGGCGGGTCCGCTCGTTTCGTCGCGCCTGCCGATCTCCAGATAGGGACGCTGGCTCGGCCCGAGGTAGAGCTGGCGCGGCCGGGCGATCTTCTGCTCCGGATCCCCCCGCATCTCCTGCCACTGCGCCAGCCAGCCGCTGGTCCGCGCGATGGCGAAGAGCACCGGGAACATCTCGACCGGAAAGCCCATCGCCTGATAGATGAGGCCCGAGTAGAAGTCCACGTTCGGGTAGAGCTTGCGCGACACGAAGTACTCGTCCTCGAGCGCGATCCGCTCGAGCTCGAGCGCCACGGGCAGGAGCGCGCTCGGCCGCGTGACCTCGAACACCTCGTCGGCCATGCGCTTGATGATCTTGGCGCGCGGGTCGTAGTTCTTGTAGACGCGGTGGCCGAAGCCCATGAGCTTGGCCTTGCCGTCCTTGACCCCCTTGATGAAGGCCGGGATGCGCTCCTTCGAGCCGATCTCGGCCAGCATCCGCAGCACCTCCTCATTGGCCCCGCCATGCAGCGGCCCGTAGAGCGCGGCGACGCCCGCCGCGACGGCGCAGTACGGATCCACCTGTGAGGACCCGACGGCGCGCACGGCGTTCGTGGAGCAGTTCTGCTCGTGGTCGGCGTGGATGATGAACAGCACCTCGAGCGCGCGCTCGAGCGTGGCCTGCGGGTGGTACTTGGCCTCGGTCGTCTTGAACAGCATGTTGAGAAAGTTGCCGGTATAGGACAGCTCGTTATCCGGGTAGTTGTAGGGCAGGCCAAGGCTGTGCCGGTACGCGAACGCCGCCAGCGTCGGCATCTTGGCGATGAGCCGGATCATCTGGAGCCGGCGCGTCTCGGGATGGACGCCGTCCTTGGCCTCCGGGTAGAACGTGGACAGCGCGGCCACCGTGGAGACGAGCATGCCCATCGGGTGGGCGTCGTGGTGGAAGCCGTCCATGAACTTCTTGACGTTCTCGTGGATCCATGTGTGGTGGGTGATGTCGTAGATCCACGCGTCCATCTGGGCCAACGTCGGGAGCTCGCCGTGGAGGAGCAGGTGCGCGACTTCGAGGTAGGTCGAGTGCTGGGCGAGCTCCTCGATCGGATACCCGCGGTAGCGGAGGATGCCGCGGTCTCCGTCGATCTCCGTGATCTGGCTGATGGTCGAGGCCGTGTTCATGAAGGCCGGATCATATGACAGAAGCCCGAAGTCGTCCGGCCCGGTGCGGATGGTGCGCAGACCCGTCGCGCGGATCGCACCGTGCTCGATCGGGATCTCGTAGGTCGTGCCCGTGCGGTTGTCGGTGACGGTCAGCGAAGATGTCATGGTTGTCCTCTCTCGGTCAGGCCTGGGTCGGGTGCTGTTCGAGCAGACTCTCGACGAGACTCGCGAACTCGGCGGTCCTGAACGGCTTGGCGAGAAACGCCGAAGCCCCGGACGCCACCGCCGCCTCTCGCGCCGCGCGCGAGGCGAACGCGGTGATGACGATCACCGGCAATAGCGGATCGAGCGCGCGCGCGGCGCGAATCACATCCAGCCCGTCGCCGTCCGGCAGCCGGAGGTCGGCGATGACAAGGCGCGGCGGATCGGCCGCGAGGCACCGCAGCCCCTCGGCGCGCGAGCGCCTCGCCTGCACCGGGTGCCCGGCACGCCGCAGCAGCCGCTCGTACGTCACGGCCAGGTCCCGCTCGTCCTCGACGATCAGGATGTGGTTCACAGGCTCCTCAGGAGCGCCCGGCGTGGGTCTCGCTGCGCACGAACGCGCGCAGCACGTCGGTCTCGGTAATGATGCCGATCAGGTGCTCGCCGTCGAGCACGGGCAGGGCGCCGATCTTGTGCTCGAGCATGAGCTGCGCGGCCTCCCGCGCCTCCTGGTCCGGCCCGATGATGATGACGCTGCGGGTCATGACCTTCTCGACGGTCAGCTGGGCGAGGAGATAGTTGACCTCCCACATCGAGAGGGTCGTCGCCTGCGAGGGCAGGTTGAGCCGAATGTCGCGGTCGGTCACGATGCCGAGGAGACGCGCGCCCTCCGTCACCAGGAGATGACGGATGCGCTCCTTGAGCATGGTCTGTCGCGCCTCGAACACCGCGGTGCTCGGGCGGACGGTGATGGGGGCGCCCGTCATGAGCTCGCGTACCTTCATGGCACAGTCCTTTCGGTGTCGGCGACCCGGCCGGCCGCGCGGGTGAGCCGCCGGGCCAGCGCGAGCACCTCGTCGACGGTGCTCATGAGGTCCGGGACGTGAGTGTGAAGCCGGAGGTCCGGGTGCAGCGATTCCTCGTACTCGAGAACGATGTCCGGCGCGCCTGTCGTCCCGCCCGCCGCCTGGCTGGCCCCGAGCCGCCACCGCGCGGCCTGCTCCCGCTCGACGCAGACCTCCGGCGGGCAGACGAGCTGCACCTCGCCGAAATGCGCGATCCACTCGCGCGCCGCCTCCCGCCAGGCGCGCCGCGGGGCCGTGGCGTCGAGGATGACCGCCACGCCCGCCTCGGTGAGGAGCTTGGCCGTGAGCGCGAGGGTCCGGTGGACCAGCTCGTCACCGGCCTCTGCGGCCCAGCCACGCCCCAGGATGGTCCGCCGGGCGGAATGGAGATCGAGCACCTGGACAGGGATGGGCCAGCCGTGAAGCGCCTCGGCGACGCGCGCGGCCAGCGTGGTCTTGCCGCTGCCCGGCCGTCCGGTGATCCAGATGGCCCAGCCGGCGGCGCGCGCCGGCGACGATTCGGCTGTCTCGGCAAGGCGGTCGGCCAGCGCCGCGACCTTGACCGCGGCCGCCTGTGGGGCGTCCACCGTGGTGTCGATCACGAGCTCGGGCTTCAACGCCCGCTCGTAGGCCACGTCCACACCCGGCACGGTCGCGCCGGGCCGCCCCGCGCGGGCGTAAATGCTGGCGGGCGCCTCGCCAGGGGCTCGCCTACGCTCGCGCTCACCGCACACGTCGAGCGGGCAGAGGAGCTGGACCTCCGCGAAGCGCGGGATGGCCGCCCGCGCCGCCTCCCGCCAAGCGCGACGGTGGGCTGTCGCGTCCACGATCACGGGCACGCCCCCTTCTGTCAGAGCGGCCGCCATGTAGCCGAGCGCGCGATAGACGAGCTCCCGCTCGGCCTCCGTGTACAGGAGCCGCGGCGCGATCCGCTTGCGGACGGCGTCGAGCTCGAGCACGGTGACCGGCCTCCCCCGGTCGCGGAGCAGCTGGGCCGCGGCGCGCGCGATCGTCGACTTTCCGCTGCCGGGAAGCCCTGTGATCCAGATGGCCCAGCTCACGCCGCCCCTCCTGAGTCCCGCACGAAGCCCACATCCACGCTCCTGACGTGACGGGGGAAGCTGTTGTAGGCGCCGTGCGCGTAGATGGCCTGCCAGGCGCGGTCCGCCGGATAGTCGTGGCCGAAGCCCTTGGCCGGCCGCGTGCGCGACACCACGAAGACCCGCGGCTGGCCGTCCACGAAGCACTCAACCTCGAAGGGCATTCCATAGCCGAAGCGCTTCGGGTCGGTCGAGGCCTCTCCTCCGAGCGGGCACAGGCCGAGAATCCGGGCTGGGCCGCCCAGAACGCGCCCGAGGTACTCCGCGAGTGCGTCCTGATGGACCAGCCCCACCTCGGCCATGGCCTTATTTCGGCGTCTGCGGCGAGGACGCGTAGGGGCAGAGCTGCATGACCGGCTACTTGCCCCGCACCGTCAGCACCGGGCAACTTGCAGCGGCGACCACGCGAGAGGCCACGCTGCCCAGGAAGAACTTGGCCAGCCCGGTCCGGCCGTGGGTGCCGATGACGATCAGGTCCGCCTTCTTCGACCTGGCGGCACGGACGATCTGCTGATCCGCCACGCCCTCAACCAGAAGCGTCTTCGCGCGCACGCCGGCCTTTCGGGCCCTGGCCTGGAGCGCGGCCAAATGCTTCTGCGCATACTGCCGTGCCGAGGCCTCGAGGTCCTCGTAGACCTTGGGCGAGAGGTATCCCTCGCCCGCGACGGGCACCTGCGGCGCCAGCACATGGCCGATCAGGAGCTCGGCGCGGTCGGCCTTGGCCATCGCGACCGCCCGCGTGAAAGCCGCGTTCGAGGCGCGCGAGAAGTCGGTGGGGTGCAGGACGCGGCGCAGACGGCTCATGGGCGGTCTCCTCTCCGAGGCGCGGCCTCAGTCACAGGGATGGATCTCCTCGGTGGAGACCACACGGCGCTCGCCGAGCGCGCCGCACACAACCAGATGGCCCTGCTCGTCCAGCCCGGCGACGCGCCCGACAAAAGCGGTGCCGCCGCCGCGGATCTCGACCCGACGGCCCGTGAGAATATCACGGTCGCGCCAGGCGTCGAGGATGGCCGCCGGTCCCTGCGTCCTGAACCGCTGCGCCCAGACCTCGAGCGCATTCAGGTAGGCGGCCGCGAAGGCGCTGCGGTCCACCTCCTTCCCCGTCGCGGCCCGGAGCGAGGTCGCCCCATCGGCCGCCTGTCCCAGGGCCGCGCAGAGCGCATCGAGCTCCACGTTGAGATTCGCGCCCACGCCCAGGATCAGGAATTCGACCGCGTCGCCGCGGGCCGCGCACTCGACGAGCGAGCCCCCCATCTTGCGACCGTGGACGAGCACGTCGTTCGGCCACTTGATGGCCGGCTCGACGCCGAAGCCCGCGACCGCGTCGGCGAGGGCCAACCCCGCGATGAAGGAGAAGATCGGGGCCTGGTCGAGCCTCGGCGCGCCACGGAACAGCACCGAGGCGTAGAGATTGACACCGGCGGGCGAGAACCACGGCTGGCCCATCCGGCCGCGCCCGGCCGTCTGCTCCTCAGCCAGGATCACGGTGCCAGCCGCGGCGCCGGAGCGCGCGAGCGCTCGGAGCGTCGCGTTCGTGGACGCGACCTGGCCGAAGAGGTAGATCTGCCGGGCTACCGTCGGCGTGTCCAGCTGGGCGCGGATGCTCTCGATCGAGAGCATGTCGGCCTTCGTGGCGACGCTCATGGGCCTGCCGGCTTCGCGGCGCGGCGGCTGACATCGGCCTCGGTCGCCCGGAGGAGAAAGACCGGCAGCTCGCTCTCGCGCAGCACGGCCTCCGCCACGGAGCCGAAGAGCAACCGCCCGAGCCCGCTGCGCCCATGGGTCGTCATGGCGATCAGATCGGCATTCGAATCCCGCGCGGCCTTCACGATCTCTGCCGCCGGCTGGCCGCGGCGCACGTCGATCTTGACGCGCACGCCCCGGTTCCGCAGCTCCGCCGCGCGCAGCACCAGGTGCTCCTCGGCATCGATGCGCCGGGCCTCGACGTCTTCGAGGATGACATGGCCCGAGCCCTCGATGACCTCGGGCGGGATGGGCACGTTGACGCGCACGAGCACGACTTCGAGGTCGAGCGGCCCGGCGATATCGAGGATGAACGGCAGGATGGCCTCGGCCACCGGCGAGCCATCGAGAGCGACGACCGCGCGCTTATACACGGGTGGCCTCTTTCCCCGTCTTCAGCTCGGCCTTCCCCTTCGGCGCCTCGACCGGGGCACCGGGGACGCGCACGATGCAGATCGGCACCGTCGTGCCACGCAGCACCGACTCGGCCACGCTGCCCAGGATGAGGCGCCCGAGGCCGCTGCGCCCGTGGCTCGACATCACGATGAGATCGGCTTTTTTGAGCCGGGCGGCCTCGATGATGGCCGCGGCGGCCGGGCCATACCACACCCCCGTCTCCACCTTGGTCACGCCGCGCTCCGCGAGGCGGCTCGCGGCAGATGCCAGGTACTGCTGGGCCTCCTGCACCACCGCGACCTGCGCCTCGGTCGGGTCCGTGCCGGGCAGAGTATGAGCCTCGGCGGCGCGAATGAGGATGAAGGTCACCGGGGCCCCTGCGCTCACATCAAGCGCCGTGTCAATCGCGGCTTCCGCGAGCGCTGAGCCATCGAGCGGTACGAGTACCTTGTCAATCTTCATGTCGCCTCCTCGCGGTCCGAGACCGTGGCTGACTGTCACGCTTCGGGGTGGGTGCAACGGCAATGCCACGGCGGGAGGGAAGTGAAAACGGCGGGTTAGGCTGAAGCGGCCGTGTCGGTGGTGGGTCGCGACTTCCCCGCTGGGTCATGGGCGCCCCTCACGCCAATCGACCCGGTAACGGGTGCGGCGCGCCGCCTCGAGGGACGGCGTCGAGAGGGAGAGTGTCGCCGTCTCGCCGGGCCCGATCCGCGCGGGCACGGGCACGGCCGATCGGGCCCACAGGAGCTTGCCAAAATAGTCGTAGAACTCGACGGTGACGCGAAGGACGCGCACGGGCCGCGGCCCGGTGTTCTTGAGAAGGGCCATGTGCTGGACGCCCGGCTTCTTCTTGTTGCTCGTGCCGGGCGCGCGCGTCTCCTGGACGACCACCACGGGGTCGGCGGCCGAGGCAGCGGGAGCTGCACAGGCGAAGAGGAGCATGGAGGCCGCGAGCAGGCGCGTCATGTTCCCAGAAGCTAGGACGCTACGGCGCTCCCGTCAATGTCTCCAGTCAGATACGGGGAAGGCGAGCTCAGTCGAGCTCGACGACTCAGTCGCCGCGGAGGCCATGCTTGTTGATGAGGCGGTGGAAGGTCTTGCGGTCTATGCCCGCGGCCTTGGCCGCCGCCGAGATGTTGTCGTCGTGGCGGGCGAGCAGCTCGCGCAGATACGAGGCCTCGAGCACGGCCATCCAGCGCTCCTTGGCGTCCTTGAGTGGCAGGTCGGTGCCTAGCTCCGCCAGTGCGCCAGGAGCGCCCGCCGGCGCGACCGGCGCGGCGCCGCCCGCCAGCACGTGCTCGGGAAGGTCACGCCGCGAGAGGGTCAGGCCGTCGGCCAGCGCGCAGGCGCGCTCGATCACGTTCTGCAGCTCCCGCACGTTACCGGGCCAGCGGTAGCGCTCGAGCGCGGTCATGGCATCGTCCTCGATCCCGGTCACGCGCTCCTGGCCGTACCGCTTGAGGAAGGCGTGAGCCAGCAGCCGCACGTCGCCTGCCCTGTCCCGCAGCGGCGGCAGCTGGATCGCGATCACGTTGACCCGATAGTAGAGCTCTTCGCGGAACTGCCCCTTCACCACGGCCTCGCGCAGATCGCGATTGGTCGCGGAGACCACGCGCACGTCCACGTCGATCTGGCCGGTGCCGCCGACCCGGCGGATCTGGCGCTCCTGGAGCGCGCGCAAGAGCTTGACCTGGAGGCCCACGGGCATCTCGGCGATCTCGTCGAGAAAGACCGTGCCGCGGTGGGCCACTTCCATGAGACCGGGCTTGGCGCGGACGGCGCCGGTGAAGGCGCCCTTCTCGTGGCCGAAGAGCTCGGACTCGAGCAGGTGCTCGGGCAGCGAGGCGCAGTCCACCGGCACGAACGGCTGGGCGGCCCGCGGGCTGTTGGCGTGGACGGCGCGCGCGACCAGCTCCTTGCCCGTACCGGACTCGCCCAGCACCAGGATGTTGGCCTCGGAGCGCGCGGCCTTGCGCACGAGCTCGAAGACGCGCGCCATGGGCTCGCTGCGGCCGATCAGGCTCTCGAGGCCGAACGCGCCCTGCAGCTGGGCGCGGAGGTTCGTGTTCTCGACCTGCAGGGCGCGCTGGCGCAGTGCCCGCTCGACCGCGATGCGGAGATGCTCGACGGAGAAGTTCTTCGGCAGGTAGTCGGTGGCGCCCTCCTTGACCGCGGCGACCGCCGACTCGATCGTGGCGAAGGCCGTGATCATGATGACGGGCAGCGCCGGGTCGAGCTCGTGCGCGCGCTTGAGAAGCTCCATGCCGTCGAGGCCGGGCATCTTGAGATCAGTGATGAGCAGGTCCGGCCGCTCCGTCTCGACCAGCCGGAGCGCCTCGCGAGGCTCGGCGGTCGTGAAGCACTGGTAGCCGACCCGCCCCAGGATCCGGGCGCAGTTCTCGACCATGTCGGGCTCGTCGTCCACGATGACGACGCGCGCGACGCTCACGCCTGATCTCCGACGGCTGCGCCTGGGCGCGGGTGCGCTGGGAAGGTCAGGATGAAGCACGTCCCCTCGCCGGGGCGCGATTGGACGTCCACCGTCCCCTGATGGTCGCGGACGATGCCGTACGAGATGGATAACCCCAGGCCGGTGCCCTCCTCCTTTGTGGTGAAGAACGGGTCGAAGATCCGCGGCAGGGCCTCGGGCGGGATGCCGGGACCGGTGTCCCTCACGAGCAGGCGCACGGACTCCCCCCCGCCCTCGAGACAGGCGGTTTCGATCACGATCTCGCCCGGGCCGTGGATGGCGTCCCGCGCGTTCGTCAGCAGGTTCAGCACCACCTGCTGGAGCGTATTGCTGTCGCCCCAGACCGGCGGCAGATCCGGCGCCAGCCGCCGCGTGATCGTGACGCCCTGCTTGGTGATCGGCTTCTCCACGAGCAGCAGGGTCTCGTCGACCAGATGGTTAAGGTCCACGGGCCCGCGGCGCTCCGACGGCTGGCGGCTGAACGACAGCAGGCCCTGGGCGATCCTGGCCACACGCTGCGCGTGGCGGTAGAGGACCTGCAGGTCTTCGCCCAGCTGGCCGCGAATCGGCTGCGACTCGGCGTCGAGCAGCATGATCTCGATGCGCGAGGAGATGATGCCGATCGGGTTATTGAGCTCGTGGGCGAGACCGGCCGCCATGGTGCCGAGGGCGGCGAGCTTCTCGGCCTGCCGGGCCGCACGCTCGAACGCCACCCGCTCGGTCACGTCCTGGATGAGCAGCACCGCGCCGGCGGGCTCGCCGCGCTGGCGCAAGAGGCTGCCCTTGAGGTTCTGGATCGCGCGGCCACGGCCTCCATCGCTTCCGGCGATGCCAAACTCGTGCTCGACCGCCTCGAGGGTGAAACCCTCGGTCTCGCCGCGCAGCAGAGCGTCGAGGGGATCCTGCAGGGACTCGTGCCGGTAACCCGGGAACACCTCGAGGAACGGGCGGCCCATCACGTCCGCCGCGACGAGCCCGCTCTGGGCCTCCATGGCGCGGTTGAAGGCGACGATCCGCCCGGCGCGGTCGAGCGCCACCACGCCTTCGCGCAGGCTCTCGACGACGCCCTGGATGAAGCGCTCGCGCTCCTGCGCCGCAACCGTCAGCGTGCCGATCTCGAGCCGCTCCCGCTCCTCGACGTCGGCGAGGACCCCCACGCCGACGGCCGTGCCCACGAGAATGGTGACGCGGATCGCGGTGTTGGCCACCTCGGCGTGGTCGAGGGTGGGCCACGCTAAGGCGACGTAGGCGGCCGCCGAGCCCAGCGCCACGAGCACGCCGCGCCGCATGCCGTAGTAGTAGGACTGGAGCCCCGCGATCAGGAGCAGCGCCAGGAACAGCACGCTCTGAGCGCCACCCGTGAGCCGGATGAGGGCCAGGGCGAAAGCGAGGTCGACGAGAAGGACGACAAAATTGAGCTTGAGCGTGCGCCCGGGCCACCGCCAGAGACACCCCATCACGACGACGCTGTAGACGAGGAAGGCCACGAGAACCCCGGCCACGCCCGCCAGGCGCTGGAACTCGGCCGGCGCCAGCAGGAGCCAGAGGAAGCCAGCCACGACGGCGAGCGCGCGCAGCATGGGCAGTGCCAACACGCGGGCGCCACCCACCCGGCGCGCGAGTCGCTGGAGCGCAGACAGGGTCACGGGCATGGCGGTATTATAGCCGCCATGACGACGCGCCCGTCCGTGGGCTCGCACCGGGTGCTCTGGGGGCTCGCGCTGGCCGTCCTCGTGCTGGGGGTCTTCTTCGCAGGCATGCTGGTCGAGCGCCTGCGGCTCGACGCCAAGCGGGACGCGGTCATCCAGCGCTACAACCGGGTCCTGCAGGAGCACCGCGACCAGCAGATGCGCTCGGAAAAGGCCGCGGGGCGCTGATCGGGCCAGACAGGGGTCGGCATGCGCGGGATCGAAGGCGAGCAGGTGTGCTCAGGATCATCCTGAGCGAGTCGCGGACCCACGACCATCAGCCGCTCTTTCGGACGCTGGTCGAGCTGCTTCGGGCGGAAGGCCTCGCCGGCACGACGGTGCTCAAGGGCATCGCGGGCTTCGGCCACGACCACCGGGTGCACCCCGCCAATCTCGAGGTCGCGGCCGAGGGCTGCCGATCATCATCGAGGTCGTGGACACGGCCGAGCAGGTCGAGCGGGTCCTGCCGAAAGTCGAGGCGCTGATAGCCGGAGGGCTCATCATGCTCGAGCGCGCTCACGTCATCCGCTACGCTCAGAGCCCCCCACCGTCCCACTTGTCGCTTTCGCCGATGAAGATCCGCATCAGCACCTGTTCGCCGTCGATCCGTCGCATGGCTAGCCCTTCGCCGACAGCAAGAGCCGGCCAACCGCCATCCCGAGGAAGCACAGGCAGAGGCAGAGGACCGTGGTGACGAAGATATTGATCCACGCCTGGTGCCAGGCGCCCGTGTCCATGAGCCAGCGCAATGAGCCACAGTCGCTCCACGGGCTCCGATCCTCCTTCGATCGAGTGTGCATGCCGCCAAGGCGCCGCATCATCATACGGGATGCCTCAGGATCCGACAGACGCCTCATTTCGCCAGCAGCACCGAGCAGGGCGAGAGGCGAATGATGCTCTGAGCCGTGCTGCCCATGACGCGCTCGAAAATGCGGCTGTGACCATGGTAGCCCGCCAGCAGGAGGTCGAAGCCCCCCTCCTTGGCGAAGGTGACGATGCTCTCGACCTCGTGGCCCTGCCGGATCACCGTCTGGAGCTCGATGCCGGCCAGCGCAGCCTGGTCGCGCGCCTCCTTCGTGAGCACCCGGAAGTACTCGTCGACGCGCTCCTTGGCGTCCTGGATCTCGCCCATCGTCGCGGCGTAGTGGGGCAACTCCTCCTCGACGGAGATGCTGTGAAGCTCGGCTCGAAGACTTGTGGCGAGTCCTATTCCGACACGGAGGGCGGCCTTGGCGCCGTCCGAACCATCGTACGCGAGAAGAATCTTCCTGAACATGCTGCCCTCCTGCCTCAGGACGATGGAGCGTTCGAGGGCTGGGTCCCGGCGCTCTCAGGCGCCGGGAGCAGGTGCCGCGGCATGAACCAGGCATTGGCGATCATTGTGGGAACGACCGCGCTGCCGATGACCGCCGCGACGAGATGCGAGTACTGGGCCGGCGTGATGATCCCGTGGTTGAGGCCGAACAACGCCGATATGGTGCCAAAGGTGAGCCCCGTGGACATCATGAGCGTGTAGTACACGTCGGCTCCCTTCTCGTGGCCGAAGATGCGAACGGACGGAAAGACGCCGGCCATCTTGCTCACCATCTTGGCGAGAAAAAGCACGAAGAACGTCAGGGGGGCCGCGACGAGGGCTGGCACCGATACGAAGGACCCCGCGCGAATGAAGTAAAAGGGCGTCAGCAGGCCGAAGGTCAGCGTCCGGAGCCGGCGGATCAGCGCATGGTCTTTCCCCACGGTGCCGGCCAGGACCATGCCGATGATGTACGCGGGCAGCACCGGCTCACTGTCGGCCCAGAGCGCGAGGCCCCCCATACCGAACAAGGCCAACAGGATGAACTTGGCCTCGAGCTCCGACACGCGACCTCCGTAGCGCCGAAAGAAGCGCGGCGTGAGGAACGGCAGCACCGCGAAGACGACCAGCGAGACGGCGACGAAGACGAGCGTGCGCAGCGTGAACGGCGCGAAGATCAAACCCAGGGCGATGACTGTGCCGAGGTCGTTGATGAAACAGGCTGCCAGGATGGCCTTGCCGTACTGCGTGATGTTGAAGCCGAGCTCGAGCATGACGGCGTAGACGACTGCAACCGACGTCGTCGAGAGCGCAACCCCCGCGAGCCAGGCCGGCATCAGGTCCCAGTGCAGGACATAGTACGCTATCGCGGCGCAGCCCAGGAAGGGGGCGAAGAAGCCAGCCAGTCCGACCACGGTCGCCTCTTTCCACTTGATCCGGAAGATGCCCGGGTCGAGCTCGGCGCCGGCCAAGAAGGTGAGCACGATCGCACCCGTCCCCGCGAGGAAAGCTACCCACGGCGTCTGTGCGCCGAGCCCCGCCCCGCCGATGATGATCCCGATCAGGAGCTGCGCCACCGTGCCGACTACGATCTCGGAGAGTGCGGTCGAGACGCGGAACCAGATGGCCAGCAGCGTGGCGACGAGCGCCAAGCCCACCCACAGGGCCGCGAGGAACCACGTATTGTCCATGCGCTGCTCCCCTCCCGCCTCCCGGCGGCGACCACCGCGTGCCCGGAAAAACAAAAACCCCTACCGGCGCCTCCCGGTAGGGGTCATCAGCCCAGCCGTAGCCTGGCGGTTTCAGGCGAACCCCATCGCCTCCAAAACGAGCGACCGTGTATCGCGCTCCACGTAACCACGCCCCCGGGGCTCAGTCAAGTTTGGCCCTGATGCTGGGACACTGGCGGCGAGGCCGTCCGCTGCGCAGACTTCCGAACGTCATGGACACGACCGCGCTCATGTCGGCGGGCGCCGTGATCGTCGCGCGAAGCTGACCTCGCCTCAGCCCACAGGCGGCCGCCGCGCGGCCCAGGGCTGTGCCGACTCGAAGGCGGCCGAGGCCGCGAGCACGGTGCGATCGGCGAAGCGGCGCCCGACGATCTGCAGCCCCACTGGAAGCCCGGCGGCCGTAAAGCCCGCCGGCACCGTCGCCGCGGGCTGCCCCGTCAGGTTGAACGGAAAGCAGAAGGGGATCCAGCCAAGCGGCGACGCGGGGCGGCCATTGATCTCCTTCACCGCCGGCCGTCCAACTTCGAAGGCCGGCACGGCGACGGTCGGGGTGACCAGGAGATCGAAGCGCGCCAGGAAGCGCTGCACCTCCGTCCAGAACTCGTGCCTCCGGCGCGTGGCCATCAGGTACTGCCTAGCCGTGATCCCCTGCCCGTAGCGCAGCAGCGCGACCAGCGAGCGGTCGAGGCGGTCGGCGCTGTCCGCGAGACGGTCACCCCAGGCGCCGTAGGTCTCGGCGGGGGCGATCGTGCGGAAAATCTCCTCCGGGTCGTCCCAGCCCGGCGTGACGGCCTCGACGCGACAGCCGAGCGTCTCGAAGACCTCGGCTGCCCGCACGCAGAGGTCCGCGACCTCGGGGTCCACGAGCCCGTGGCCGAGGTCGGCCGACCAGGCGACGGACAGCCCCGCGATCCCGGCCTCGCAGGCTTCGAGAAACGTCGGCCCGGAGTCCGACGGCAAGGACAACCGATCACGGTCATCGGGGCCGGCGAGCGTGTCGAGCATGAGCGCCGCGTCCCTCACGGTCCTCGTGATCGGCCCCGTGTGGGAGAACGTCTCCCAGCCGGGAAAGCCCGGCCCCTGGGGCACGCGCCCGAAGGAGGGCTTGAGCCCGTAGATGCCGCAGAGCGCGGCGGGAATGCGGATCGAGCCGCCGCCGTCCGTCCCGAGCGCGAGCGGGCCCAGGCCCGCCGCCGCCGCGACCGCGGCGCCGCCGCTCGAGCCACCCGGCGTGCGCCCGGGATCCCACGGGTTGCGCGTGATACCGAAGAGCGGGTTGTCGGTCACGCCCTTGTGGCCGAACTCGGGAGTGTTGGTCTTGCCGAGCACGATGGCGCCGGCGCCCTTGAGGCGCTCGACCGGGACAGCGTCCTCCTCCGGCACATGGTCGGCGAACAGGCGCGAGCCGCCCGTGGTGAGCACGCGGCGCGTGAAGACGAGGTCCTTGATGGACACGGGCACGCCGTGCAGGGCTCCCAGCTCTTCGCCGGTCATCACCGCCACTTCCGCGGCCTGCGCGGCATCGCGGGCCTCGTCGGTCGTGACCGTACAGTAGGCGTTGAGCGCGGGATTGAGGCGATCGATGCGGCCGAGCGCGGCGTCCACCACCTCGACGGGCGAGACTTTGCGCGCGCGGATCAGCGCGGCCAGCTCGACGGCCGAGAGCCAGCAGAGATCCTCGGAGGCCATCAGGGCTGACTGTTCACCTTGGCGACCGTGAGGTCCACGTGCGTCGTGCCGCCCACGCCCTCGATCACGGTCACCCGGCAGTAGTCCTTGGCCTTGGTGAAATCGGCCCAGACTCCGGCGAACTTGTAGGGGTTCACGAAGCGTGCACTCTTGGTCTCCGTCCAGCCCGTGGTCTTGAGGAGCGCCCGCGCGTGGTCGAGGGTGGTGTCCACGGGGAACTCAGCGAAGTAGACGAGCTTGGCCGCCGTCACGCCGGGAGTCTGGATGATGACGGAGTCTCGCGAGTACGGCCGCCACTCGGCCGGGATCGGGATGTCGTTGAAAGGCTGGCGGGGCACCACGGCGGTGGTCGCGCACGCGGCGCAAAGGAGGGCGGCGCCGATCAGGAGAGCACGCACGCGCCGAATTGTATCATCATCAGGACCATGGACCGCGCCGTCGCCGCCCGACTGGCCGTGTGGCTCGACCGCCCCGAGATCATGGCGCTCGACCCACCACGGCTCGAGGCCCTCCGCGGCTCGCTCGACGGCGCCGATGCGCCTGTCTGGACGGGCCGCTGGGGCAGCGTGGTCGGATTCGAGGCGGGACCGGGGCACCGGCGCCTGGTCCAGCTCGACCGTCATGGCCATCTGGTCGCCGCCCTGCGCTGGGCGGATGACGGCGGGCTTCGGTGGGCGCGCTGCCAGACCGCGGCGGGCGCGTGGATCGGCATCGAGCCCGGCGCAGCGGAGCATCCGGTCTGGGGCCGATCGGATCAGGTATGGCTCCTCGACGGTGAGGAGCCATGGCGTCCCGTCGCGCGTCTCACGGTCTTCCGCTCGGTGGACTGGACGCGGCTCGACCATATTCCTCCGCTGGCCGAGCCGCGGCGCCTGCCGCCGGGCGCCGGCAGCGCGATGCTCAACCTGGTGGCCGCCCTGATGAAAGATCAGGGCGTCGCGCGCGTCCGCTACCGCGGCCCGTTTCCCTCGGAGCGGCTCTTCACGACGCTGCTCGAGTGCTTCCGCTACGACCCGACGCAGACGCTGCCGCTCAAGCGCTTCCTGGCCGATGGCGGGCTCGACTGGCTGCCGGCGCCTTACGAGAGCCACCGCGTCGCACCCTGGGTCACCGTGCACCTGCGCGAGAGCATCGATTCCGTCGTGGCCGACGGCATCGCCTTCTCGCGCCCCGACTGGCAGGATGTGGTGCGGCGCGAGCCACGCGTGGTCCGTGAGGACGGCGAGCGCGTCCGCTGTTCGTTCTGGGTGCTGGGCGGCCCGCTCGAGGACCGCCTCGTGCTGGACCGGACGGGCGAGGTGCTCGAGGCGGCCACCCGGGAGGATCCGGAGGGAGCGCCGGCGCCGCTGCCGCCCGTCTGGAACTCGGGGCTCGCCGACCTGATCGCCCGCGAAAGCACTCCCGCGCTGGTGCCCGCGATCAAGGACGTGCTCCGCGACCTTCCGCTGGAGTGGGGCGTGGTGCCGGGCGATCTGCTGCGCGCGTCCGAGCACCGGATCCGGCTGAGCCTGAAACTACGGGAAGCCGGCCAGGCCTCGCTGCGGAGCGCGGAGGCCGGGCGCGAGCGGGCGGAGCAGGCGCTCCGCTACATCCTCGAGGTGGCGCGTCTCCTCGGACCCGAGATTCGCGCCCGCGCTCAGGCGCTCCTGGAAGCCCTTCCGGAGGATGAGCAGCGCGAGCGGCTCGAGGCGGCTCCTCGCGAGCTGCCCGAGGCGCTCGACGAGTCGGTCGGAAAGCTGATCGCGCTGGTGGCGAGGAGCGATTGACGGGCTAGGCGTGCTTGGCGGAGAGGATCAGCCAGGCATTTAAGCCCAGGAAGGCCATCACCGAGAGCAGCGACAGCGCGAAGTAGGCCAGGTAGACCACTTCCTGCCGCCTGAACCCACGCGCCGTCGCCAGCCGCTTGACGAACGTGCCGCGCATGAAGTGCGAGGACTCCTGTGAGAGCCGCGGCATTCCGACGGCGTCCTCGAGGACGTGGTAGCCGTCCATCTCGAGGAAAGAGAAGGGATAGATGCAGATGAGGAAGGATTGCAGCTGCAAGACGGCCGAGGCCGCGACGCAGGCCTGCAGCAGCCCTGGCTGCACTTGGTCCGCCCAGATCAGGCCGAGCATGCCGAGCACCAGGTGCACCGTCGGCCCCGCCAGCGCATTGACCACGCGCGCGCGGCGCGAGGCCATGAAGAGATCGGTGACATCGGCGTAGAAAGTCGGCACGATCATGTGGTGAACGATGAAGCCCACTTCCTTGACGCGGCGGCCGTAGTGGACGCAGGCCAGCGCGTGCACCAGCTGGTGCAACGCGACCGTCAGGAAGAAAGCCAGCTTCAGTGCGATGATCGCCACGATCGCGTGGTGACCCAGCGCCGAGCTGATCGCTCCCAGGTCGGCCCAGAGATGCACCAGCGACCGGATCCCGAAGGCGGTCAGGACGATCAGGCTGGCGACCGCCACCGGCGTGAACAGGATCCAGCCGCCCCAGCGGTGAATGCGCTCGAAGAGGTCGTTCCATCGCCGGCTCGACACGTTGAGCCGCTCGATGGCGTGCAGGCCCGCCTCCATCGCTCGCGCGGCCGGGTTGCGGCGGTTGCGCGCGAGGATATCCCGCAGCCGCGACATCGGCCGCAGCGTCAGCAGGTCGGCCAGGAGGAGCTTCCGGATGAGCTGGGGAATCTTCTCGAAGTCGAACGAGCCGTAGTGCATGACATACGCCACGGCGATGTCCTGCATGCTCGCCCGGCCGTCCATCTGCTGCCAGAGGAACCGCTCCTCCTCGTCCAGCTGAAGGTAGTTCTCGGCCCGCCGGCTCTTGAGCACGTATTTCTTGGTGCCGGGAACGCCCGAGGGCAACTGGGCCAGCTCCCACTGGTCGTCGGGCAGACGCTCCGGTCGCAGCTGAAGATATGCGGCCGGGCTCGCGATCTCCCGCACCTCGAAGCTCTCCCCGTCCTCGCCGCGGATGAGGAGACCGAGCCTGGCCGGCGGCCGGGGCGCTGCGGTCGGGCCCGTGAATTCGACCTTCGAGCTCGGCTCGCTCACCGCGGCGCCCCTCCGCCCTTCCGCTCGGCGTCGAGGCCGGTGGCCTCGAGCCCCCAGCGCGTCACCTCGCTCACGAGCTGGCTCGACTGGTCGAGCCGGCGGATCAGGACCACGACGAGCTGCTGGAAGAGGCGGGCGGCGTCCTTCGGGTTGGCCTCGATGAACTCGTTGATGCTCTTGCGGTCGAGCGAGAGGAGCGAGGCCTCGTCCTCGGCCTGGATGGTGGCCGTGCGCACGGGCTCGTCGCCGAATACGCTCATCTCACCGAAGACGTCGCCCGCCTGGAGGCGGCTCAGGATTTGCTCAACGCGGCCGCTCACCACCTTGGAGACCAGGATGGTGCCGGAGCGGATGAAGAACATCTCCTCGCCCGGGTCGCCTTCGCGGAAGAGCACTTCGCTCTTGCGCAGGCGGCGCTCGCGCAGCCGCGGCCAGAGCGCGACGAGCTGGGGCTCTTCGAGGTCCTTGAGGAGACTGACCTGACGGAGAAAGGCGAGGTCGGCCGGCTTGGCCACTGGCAGAATCCGCGCTACATGGCCCAGCGCTTCATCAGGACCGCCTTGGCGGCGCGCGCGCGGTCGGCTGCCGGCGTCTGTCGCACGCGACCCAGGGCCTGCACCACCGTCGCACGCTCCTCGTCCGACAGCGCATAGTCGGCCAGCGTCGTGGCAGGATCCCGGACGAGCTCTTCCAAGAAGTCCGGATCGATCATGACGCGCCCCACCAGATCCCGGAAACCCTGCGAATCCATACGCCCCCTTAGATCGGATGATCGCCCCGGCGGGGTTCGGCCGCTCCCGGGAAACCTCGTGAGATCGACCGACCACACCGGTGGCCCAGGCTCTCGTCAGAGCGCAGCCTGCAGTATAGCCTACTTGGCCCGAACCTTGAACGGCGGTCAGAGTCGCAGGTCCACGCGCGTCCGGAATCAAGCCTCGCCTTCCTGCGCGTCCTCTGTGCAGGTTTGACTCGAGGTGAGCCCGGTCGATCTCCGGTAGGCTTTACGATGCCGAGACGCTCGCCCAAATCCGTGCCGGGATAGACGAGCACGCCGTCCTCGTCTTCCGCGATCAGCCGTTCGCCGACGACAAACAGCTGGCGTTTGCGCAGCGCTCGACGGCCCGCTGCACACAAAACTGAGAATCAGCGCGCTGCAGAAGAATCGCTTCGGGAACGAGGCGCTCGGCGATATTTCGAACCTGGACGAGAACGGCGAGATCATGCAGTCCGACAATTGCCGGCGCATGTACGAACTCGGCAATCGTCTGTGGCACACGGACGTGTCGTTCGAGGATCCGCCGAGACGATACTCGATGCTCTCGGCAAGGATCGTTCCGCCCGTCGCGGCGGATACGGAGCTCACGGACATGCGCGCCGCGTACGACGCGTTGCCCGCGGAGATGAAAGCCCGACTCGAAGGTCTACGCGTGCATCAGTCCGATCGCCTACTCGCGCCAGACGCTCGGCTTCGAGTTTTCGAAATCCGAGGAAGAAGCCTTGAAGGGCGCGGTGCATCCCCTCATCCGCACGATTCTCCGCTCGCACCGACGCTCGATCTACGTTGCGGCGCACGCGTCGAGGATCATCGACTGGCCGATCCCCGTCGGACGGCTCCTCCTGCGGGACCTGATCGAGCACGCGACCCAGCTGGAGTTCGTCTATCGTCATGCATGGCGCGTCGGTGATCTCGTGATTTGGGACAACCGTGCCAGGATGCATCGCGCGAAGGCATTCGACGACACGACATATCGGCGCGAGCTCCGTCGCGTCACGACCCTCGACATCGGGCAGCCCGCGCCTGTGGCGGGGTCAGCTACTTTGCGCCGACGGTGACCTTGCTACCGGCCCCGCTCAGGGCGAGCAGGGCGGTGCTGGGGGTGGCCAGCTTGACGCTGCCGAGGCCGGCGTTCTGGATGGCGCCGGCGCCGATCGAGACATTGGCGGCTGTGGCGCCGTTCGCGAGGGCGACGGGGATGCCGCCGATCAGGGCGCAGGGCCCGCCGCACAGGGTGTTCGACACCGACAGCAGGTTGCCACCCGAGCCGCCGAAGGCCACGAGGGCCCCGCCGATGCTCGCGCGCGAGCCGCCGCTCACGCTCAGCAGCGGGCCATTGAGCAGCGCCAGCATGCTGCCGTTGCTCAGGGTCAACAGGGGGCCCGTCACGGTGAGCATGCTGCCCCCGGCCACGTTGACCAGGGCACCCGTGGCGACGACGAGCCGGCTCATGTCCAGGGCCACGAGCGGGCCCCGGCTGGTCAGCCGGCT
>WNGF01000270.1_pt1 | contig 71760 bp, 74 predicted proteins | sample 5400641 | NCBI WGS metagenome assembly WNGF01 (sample SAMN13153371, study PRJNA577476) | soil metagenome | isolation source: 80 cm soil or saprolite under grassland replicate 2 | place: USA:California | collected 2016-06-15
TCCCCACAACAGGGACGGTGGGCGCATGCCCAGAACGTCCCCTTTTAACCCGGACCGGCCCGGCGAGTCAAGGAAAAAGGGCCCCCTCCCAGCCCCCTCGAGAGCGCCCAATTACGGCGGCGGCCCGGCTCCGCTGCCCCTCGAGGCCTCCCTCGCCTTGTCCTTGGGTGTCCTGCCAGCCCCCTCAGCCACCCTCCCCCAGCGTCTTCAGGGCCTCCGCAGCGGCTTGGCCAAAGGGGGAGGCGGGATCCAGGTCACGCGCTCTCCGGAATGCGCTCTTGGCCTCCTCTCGCCGGCCCGTGCTCGTCAGGACCACCCCGAGCTGGTAATAGGCCGCTCCGAGCTTGGGCTCGAGCTGGATGGCCGTTCGCAGGGCTTCCTCGGCTTCGCTGAGCTTGTTGATCTGAGCATAGGCCCTCCCCAGGTTGTAATAACCGACCTCCGGGGTGGGGTAGATGGGCAGCGAGAGCGCCTTCCGGTAGGCGGCGATGGCCTGGTCGTACCGCCCCTGCTCGGCGAAGGACAGCCCCAGATTGTGGTGGGCCTCGGCATAGTTCGTGTCCAGCGCCACGGCCTTCTGGAACTCGGCCTCCGCCTCGGCGGGCTTTCGCAGATCGAGGAGAAGCACCCCGAGCGCATTGTGGAAGGTGGGGTTCTCGGGATCGAGCTGGACCGCCTCTCTGAGCGAGGTGAGCCCGAGCGAGATCTGCTTGTCGGCCAGGCTCCTCAGACCCTGCTCATAGAGCGAACGGGCCCGGAGCCGCCGGACCTCCTCGTCTTGGGACGACGCGCAACCCGTAATCAACACGACGCCGAGGAGCAGAGCTCCGGCGAGGACGCATCGGGTTGACAGAGTCATTCCCCCCATGATATTGCTTGAATGCGTGCCGACCTACGAATATGAATGCCCCCGCTGCCCCCGGGTATTCGAGGTGCGTCAGCGCATCTCCGAGCCCGCGCTGGCTAAGTGCGACCGTTGCGGTGGACCTGTCCACCGGCTATTGACGGCAACTTTCTTCATCCTGAAGGGTGGCGGCTGGCACGCGACCGACTACCCGTCCGAGTCTCGCAAGAAAGCCCTGAGCAGCGAGTCCGACAGCAAGTCGCCGGCCGGCTCCGAGCCGAAGTCTAGCACGGCCCCGGAGAAGTCACCGCCCTCCCCGAGCGGGTCAAAGGACCCCGCAAAACCAGCAGGCGGGTCGTAGCAGCGTGTCTGACTAACCTCCCCTCGAGCGCCCCGGCACAACCTCGTTCCTGGGGGAGGCTTCGGAGGGGGCCGTCGAGGCGCCCTACGATTCGGCTAAGCTTTCCTGACTCTCACCGAGGTGCCGGGACCGATCCCGAGGATAGCCCGAGCGCTTCCGTTTCTGGCGAATATCTCGAGCCGGCCGGCCGAGCCGATGATGGGCGTCGGAACGCCCGGCGAACCTTCCTCGTAGCTCCTGGCCATGATCCCCAGCTCCCGGCCGCCCAACTCGACCGCGACAGCGCCGCCGGCGGCAAGCTCCCTCACGCGGTCGACGGTGACTGAGGTGAGCAGATTGCCGAAGCGATCATTGCCGATCACCTCGCCCACGACCTCGTCCCCTTCCCTCCGCCAGCCAGGCAGCGCGAGCCGCACTGGGTCGGCGATGGCAGGGCCCAACCGCTCGAGGGGCACACCGGAGGCCAGATGCGCAGCTGCCGGGGCGAGGATATCGCGGCCGTGAAAGGTCTGGCTCACCTCCGGTAACCGATAGGCGGGCGCCTCGATCGAGACGGCGGACCACCCTTCGGCCGCCAGCGTCCCGCTGAAGAGCCCGTTATCGGGGCCGACGAAGTAGTGGCCGCCCGCCCGGAGCCCGAGCGCCCTCCGCGCGCTCCCAACTCCGGGGTCGATCACGGCCAGATGGACCGAGCCAGACGGGAAGAAGCGCCAGCCCGACTCCACGGCCAGCGCCCCTTCCAGGACGTCGTGCGGCGCGACCTCATGAGTCAGGTCCACCAGCTGCGCTTGGCGGCAGATGCCGAGAATCACGCCCTTCATGATCCCGACGAAGGGATCGCGCAGGCCAAAATCGGTGGTCAGCGTGATGATCGGCGCCGTTCCCAAGGCCCCCTCCGACTAACAATCCCGGTCCACGACGAAGTCGGCGATCAGCCCCAGCGTCTCCTTGTCCTCGGAGTCCTTGAACGGGCACAGCGCTTGCTTGGCAGTCTGAGCATACTCGTGCGCCCGTTCGAGCGCGTGGCCGACGCCCTCGTACTTCGCAACCAGGCGGCGGATCTCCTCGATCTCGTCGGGGTCCAGGGCATGGCTCTTGAGCAGCACCTGGACGCGCTCGCGCTCGTGCGGGGCCGCCCGCCCGAGCGCGGTAATCAGCGGCAGGGTGCGCTTGCCTTCCTTGAGGTCCGCTCCGATGGCCTTGCCCAGACGCGCCTGGTCAGCGACGAAGTCGAGCGAGTCGTCGCTGATCTGGAACGCGATGCCGATATCGAGGCCGTAGCGGGTGAGCCCCTCGACCTGCTCGGCCTGGCATCGGCCGAGCAAGGCCCCGATCCGGCAGCAGGCGGACATGAACGAGGCGGTCTTCTGGGTGATGATCCGCAGGTAGTCGGCCTCGCAGGTCGTGCCGCTGCGCTTGCGCTCGAGCTGGAAGACCTCGGCCTCCGTCATGGAAACGGTGGCGCGGGCCAGGGTCTCGAGCACCCGCGCGTCGCCGTCCCGCACCATGAGGGCGAAGGACTTCGAGTACAGATGATCGCCCACCAGGATCGAGGCATCGTCCCCCCAGCACGCGTTGGCGGAGGGGCGGCCCCGGCGGAGCGGGGCCTGGTCCACGACATCGTCGTGAATCAGCGTGGCGGTGTGCAGGAGCTCGACGACGCAGCCCATGCGGACGGCGCGCGGGCCACGGTAGCCCGCCAGTCGCGCCGCCATGAGGAGCAGGATGGGCCGCAGGCGCTTGCCACCCGCCCCCGCGATGAACTCCCCCATCTCGTGGATCAGCGCCACCGGGGAGTCGATCTCCTCGGCGATCGCCTCTTCCACGGCCTTGAGCTCGGGTCCGACCGCGAGGGCGACGCGGTCCCTCAGCAGGGCTTCGAGTGGCGTCGGGGCTTTCACGATCAGAGCGCGCGGCGGCGGGTCAACGCACGACGACGCGGTCTTTCACCTTGACCTGCGCTCCCGAGGGGAGATTCTGGATCTCGACGACCGAGAACTTGTCGCGGACCTCGGTGACCTTCCCCGCCGCCACCTCCTCGTCCAGCTCGCCCAGCAGCTCGCCCGTGATGGGGTGGACGATGGCGATCTTGTCGCGGCGCACACTCACGGCGCTGCCGGGCTGGACTCCGTCCTGCGCCGCCAGGTCGATGACGAATCGGGTGGTGTCCACGTAGACGACATAGCCGCGGGGGACCGCCGGAGCCGGGGAAGCCGTGCCGTCGGTCCGCGTCGAAGCAGGCACCGCCGCCACCGGGCCGCGCGACGTCGATAGCGTCGGGACCAGGTTCTCCACCTTGTAGGGGCCGCCCTGGCGCGAGCTGATGCGCCCGCCCCCCGGCGGCGAGCCGTACTTGGCCACGATCTCCGGCGTCGCGAAGATGCTCTTCTTGCCGAAGACCAACGTCTTCAGCGTGAACGGGATCTTTTCCTCCTCGACCCAGGTGTATTCGGGCTCGCTCGGCACATCCCCGAAGCGCGGGTTCTTGATGAGCAGCCACCTGGGCTCGGTCGGACGGATGGCGACGCTGGGATCGTTCTGGGCCGGAAAGCCCGCCAGCTCGCGCAGGCTCACACAGCCCGAGGCCAGGATCCCGACCGCGCACAGACTCACCACCAGACGGACAGCCCCGCCGCCCTTCATCGGGAAATCCCGTTCATGACCCCGCAGCATAGCAGATTCCCCCCGCCTCCGAGGCGCCTCTCGGAGAAAGCCTCGTGCGATGTGATAAACGCTGTTCGAGCGCTGGCTTTGCCCGCCCAAGGTCCGGAGCCTCGGGCGGCGGGGCCCCAGCCCCTGCCGCGTCCTGCGGCCCGCACCGCCTCCTGGGGAGAGGCTTCGGAAGGGGGGCAAAGCCGCTCCTTCCGAGTCTAATCCTCTGGAACGGGCTCCCACGAAAACCGTTGCTCTGCCGCCGTCTCCGCCCGGATCAGCGCGAGCCGCCGGGAGAAGAGCGCCGTGCCCGTGATTCCGGAGACCCAGGTCACGTCGAGGTAGGTCACGCCGCGGCGCTCGAGCAGCACGGGCACCAGCCACCCGCTGACCTCCAGCGTCTTGGCCGTGGCCACCGCCCTCTCCGGGCGCACGAGCAGCTCCTCGCTGCGCGTCTTCTGGGCCGTCAACAGCTCCTGGACCACCGAGGGATCCGGGCACTGGAAGCGCTTCGTCTCGGCCAGCGCATGGGCGATCATGAACGACACGCGCCGCAGGTCGGCGTTCGTCTTCGTCAGATCGGTCGGCGGCGCGACCGCGACGCGGATCCGCCCGCGGGTGATGCGAACGCCGTCCTCGGGCTGGGCCTCAGGCTTCCCCGGGAGCGTCACATAGACCGCCTCGGAGAACCTGGGCAGCACGCGCTTGACCTGGGCATAGCCGAGGAGGTCCTCGAAGCGGCCCATGGGCCGGCCGGTGATGGGGTGGCGGAAGACCTCGCCTTTGCGGAAGATGGTGAACTCCTGGCCGGGCTGAACGCCTTCCTTCTGCGTGAGGTCCATGTAGAGCTGCTCGCCATCCACGGCGACCACGAACCCCTCCACCGCGGGGAACGCGCTTACGACATCTTGAAGCATGAGTCCGAAGGTAGCGCCCACTTGGTCGGCCACTCCGGCCCAAGCCGGCCCCGCCCACGAGACCAGCCACGCGAGCACCAGCGACAGCGCGACAGTCCTTCCCCGACGCCGGTCAGAAGCCTGTTTAAAAGACGACGGACGGCTGATGGACACCGAATACCCGGCGTAGCGTGTCACAGATCTCCCCCAGCGTGGCCTGCGCGCCCACCGCGTCCAGGATGGGTGGGAGCAGGTTCTCCGGGCCTCGCGCCGCGCGATCCACGGCATCGAGGGCCCGCGCGACAGCATCGTGGTCCCGCGTCCCCCGGAGCCGGGCGACGCGTTCGCCCAGCGCTTCGGCCAGTCGCGGCTCGACCTGGAAGAGCTCCCGCGGCGCCGGCTCGTCGGCGACGAACTCGTTGACGCCCACGACGACGCGCGCCTTGGACTCCATCTCGAGCTGGGAGCGATAGGCCGCCTCCTGGATCTCGCGCTGCATGAAGGCGATGGCGTGAACGGAGCCGCCAAGTCCGTCGATCTTGGCGATGTAGGACTCCGCCTCTTCCTCGATCTGGCGGGTCAGCCGCTCGACCGCATAGGAGCCGCCCAGCGGGTCGATCGTGTCGGCCACCCCGGACTCGTGGGCAAGGATCTGCTGGGTGCGGAGCGCGATCCGCACCGCCGCCTCGGTCGGGAGGGCCAGCGCCTCGTCCATGGAGTTGGTGTGCAGCGACTGACAGCCCCCCAGCAGTGCCGCCAGGGCCTGGAGGGTCACCCGGACCACGTTGTTCTCCGGCTGCTGGGCGGTGAGTGTGCTGCCTGCCGTTTGGGCGTGGAACCGCAGCATGCAGGAGCGCGGGTCCTTGGCGCCGAAGCGGTCGCGCATGATGCGGGCCCAGAGCCGCCGGGCAGCGCGGAACTTCGCCACTTCCTCGAGGAGGTTGTTATGGGCGTTGAAGAAGAAGGAGAGCTGGGGCGCGAAGTCGTCCACCCGGAGCCCAGCCTCTCGGGCAGCGCCGACATAGGCGATCCCGTTGCTGAGGGTGAAGGCCACCTCCTGCACGGCCGTGCAGCCCGCCTCACGGACATGGTAGCCGGAGATGGAGATGGTGTTCCAGCGCGGTACCCGGTCGCGGCAGAAGGCGAACGTGTCGGTGACGAGGCGCATGGACGGCCCAGGCGGGAACACGTACGTCCCGCGGGCGATGTACTCCTTGAGGATGTCGTTCTGCACGGTGCCCGACAGCCGGTGGGACGCCACACCCTGGCGTTCGGCCACCGAAATGTAGAGGCAGAGGAGGATCGGGGCCGTGGCGTTTATGGTCATGGAGGTGGACGCGCGGTCCAGCGGGATCCCCTCGAAGAGCTCCTGCATGTCTAGGGCGCTCGAGATGGAGACCCCGACCTTGCCCGCCTCGCTCCGCGCCGTCTCGTGATCGGCGTCGTAGCCCATTTGAGTGGGCAGGTCGAAGGCAACGCTGAGCCCGCTCTGGCCCTGCTCCAGGAGATAGCGGAAGCGCCTGTTCGTCTCGCCCGCCGAGCCGAAGCCCGCGTACTGGCGCATGGTCCACAGCCGCCCGCGGTAGGCCGTGGGCTGGACGCCGCGCGTGTACGGGAACTCGCCGGGGAAGCCGAGATCGCGGACGTAATCGAGAGCGGCGATGTCCGCGGGGGTGTAGAGGCGCTCGGCCGGCGCCCCGGTCGAAGCGGCGAAGAGCGCCGGCCGCTCGGGCGACTTCTCCAGGGCCGGCTTCAGGGTCCCTGCCTCCCAGCGCCGGCGGGCCTGTTCGATGCGCGTTCGCTCTTCGGGAGTCATGTCGGGCGGCGTCATAGCGGGATGTTCCCGTGCTTCTTCGGCGGGTTCTGATCACGCTTGGTATGGACCACCTCCAGCGCCTGGATGAGCTTGCGCCGGGTGTCTCTGGGCTCGATCACCTCGTCGACGTACCCGCGCTCAGCCGCCGCGTAGGGGTTGGCGAATTTCTCGCGGTACTCGCGGGTCAGCGTCTCACGGAGCCCCGCCGGATCGCCCGCCGCTTCCATGTCGCGCCGGTAGAGGATGTTCACGGCGCCCTCCGGCCCCATGACGGCGATCTCGGCGGTCGGGTAGGCGAAGTTTGCGTCGCCGCGAATGTGCTTGGAGGACATGACGCAGTAGGCGCCCCCATAGGCCTTGCGTGTGATCACGGTGAGCTTGGGCACCGTGGCCTCGCAATAGGCGAAGAGGAGCTTGGCCCCGTGCTTGATGATGCCCCCGAACTCCTGGGCGGTCCCCGGGAGAAAGCCCGGCACGTCCTCGAACGTGACGATGGGGATGTTGAAGCAGTCGCAGAACCGGACGAACCGCGCCCCCTTGAGCGAAGCGCTGATGTCCAGACACCCGGCGAGATGCGCAGGCTGGTTGGCCACGACGCCCACCGGCCGCCCGTTGAGCCGGCCGAACCCGATCAGGAGGTTCGGCGCGTGCTCAGCTTGGACCTCGAAGAAGTAACGGTCGTCGAGCACCGTGCGCACGATGTCCCGGATGTCGTACGGCTTGTTCGGCTGCTCGGGGACTACGGTCTGCAACTCCTCGTCTGCTCGGTCGCCGGGGTCGAGCGAGACCCGGACGGGCGGGTCTTCCGCGTTGTTCTGCGGCAGGAAGGTCAGGAGCTCGCGGATGAGCGCCAGGCACTCCTCCTCGGTCTCGGCCGCGAAGTGCGCGACACCCGAGGTGCCCACATGGGTGGCGGCCCCGCCTAGCTCCTCGAAGGACACTTCCTCGTGGGTGACCGACTTGATGACATCCGGCCCCGTGACGAACATGTACGACGACCGCTTCACCATGACGACGAAATCGGTGATGGCCGGCGAGTAGACGGCGCCCCCGGCGCACGGCCCCATGATGGCCGAGATCTGCGGGATGACTCCCGACGTGAGCGTGTTGCGCAGGAAGATCTCGGCATAGGCGGCCAGCGAGACGACGCCTTCCTGGATCCGGGCGCCGCCCGAGTCGTTGAGGCCGATGATGGGGACGCCCGTCTTCAGGGCCAGGTCCATGATCTTGCAGATCTTCCGCGCGTAGGCTTCCGAGAGGGAACCGCCGAACACCGTGAAATCCTGGGCGAAAACGAACACCGGCCGCCCGTGGATTCGTCCCGAGCCCGTGACGACGCCGTCACCCGGGATCTTCTGCTCGTCCATGCCGAAGTCCCGGCTCTGATGGACGACGAACTTGTCCACCTCGGCGAAGGAACCCTTGTCGAGGAGGAGCTCGAGGCGCTCGCGCGCGGTGTTCTTGCCGGCCTTGTGTTGCCGGGCAACCCGCTCCGCTCCTCCCGCCAGCTCGGCCGCCTGGTTCCGGCGGCGGAGCTCCTCGAAGCGGTCCTGGAAGGACATGCGCTACGGCTCTCCTTGGAATCCGATGGGCAGTCTAACGCTCGCCGAGTATAGCGGCCCCGAGCCGGGAAAGTCAATAAATGCACGCTGTTTTTCGCGCCGCGCGGTTGACTTCCCACTGACGGCTCTGAGATACTTCCAGACCTATGACGCCCCTGGCGCTGGCCGTGATCGTGGTCTGCATCGTGGTACTCACCGGGGTGCTGGTCTCAACGCTGCTGGCGCTCAAGAAGACCGCCCTCCGGGCGGAGAGCGTGCTGCATCTGGTCGAGCGGGAGATCCGCCCCATCGCGAGCCAGATCGAGTCGCTGACCGGCGATCTCCGCACGCTCTCGCATCACGCCAACCAGGAGCTGGACCGGATCAGCGTGGTCGTTCGGCGGCTGGAGGACGCGTCGGTGAAGGTGGCGCGCCTGGTCGGCGCATTCGGCGCGCTCACCCGTGTTGGGCAGGTGGCAGGCGCTGCCGTCGGAGTCAAGAAGGGGCTCGACGTCTTCATCAGGCGGTTGAGGGACAAGCACCACTAGGAGGAGAGGCTATGTCGGATGAGCGTGGGAGTGATGCCGCGGGTTACCTGGGCTGGTTCTTTCTGGGCACCCTCGCAGGCGCCGCCGCGGCCCTGCTGCTTGCGCCCAAGACCGGGCGCGAGACGCGGGAGCTCCTGGCGGAGCGCAGCGGCGAGTTCTTCAAGAAAGCGCAGGAGAAGGCCGGTGAGACGCAAGTGCGCGCCGGCGACCTGTTCGACAAGGGGCGCGAGTACTTCGAGGAGCAGACCCAGCGGCTGGCCTCGGCCTTCGAGGCCGGGCGGGCCGCCATGAAGGAGGAGATGAACCGAGCGAGGTCCACTGAGTGATTTGATGCCCGGACAGATGACCAGGGAGGGACACCCATCACGTCAGTCGGCACGGCACTGAGTGATGGCCGAGGTCGAGCTCCCTAACCCCAAGGAGCTTCGCGAGCACGCCGCGGACGAGTTCGGCCGGCGGGTGGCATTGGTGACGGCCGTGTTCGCCGTCCTGCTCGCCATCGCCGCCCTCGGCGGCAACCATGCCATGAAGGAGATGCTGCTGGCTCAGCAGAAGTCCTCCGACCAGTGGGCGTTCTACCAGGCCAAGGTGATCCGGGAGCACCAGTACCGGGGCCAGAAGCTCCGGCTGGAGGCGGACCTCGCCGAGCGCGGGGCCTCGACCAAGCCCGAAGCTCGCCGGAAGCTCGAAGATCTCATGAAGAAGTTCGAAGAGGAAGAGAAGCGCTACAACGCAGAGAAGAAGGACATCGAGAAGGACGCGAAAAAGCTCGAGCACGAGCGGGACCTCTACCAGACCAAAGATCCCTATTTCCTCATCGCCGAGGCTCTGCTGCAGATCGCCATCGTGATGGCCTCGGTGTCGATCCTCTCCCGGTCAGGCCCCATCTTCGTCTTCAGCCTGGCGCTGGCCGGCGTCGGCGCTCTCCTGACCCTCAACGGCTATTTCCTGCTCTTCCAGCTTCCCTTCTTGCATGGCGGCCACTGAGCCCCTCCGGGTTCTCAACCAGATCAGATCCAGCGGAATCTGGACGGCCGGCGGTTCCTTTTCCTCCTAGATGTGGATGGCCTGGCCCAACGCCGCGAGCATCGCCTCGAGCGCGGCCTCGGAGAGCGTCGGATGGGCGTGAACCGTGTGGATCAGCTCCTCGAGCGTCGCCTCGAGCGTGCGTCCAACGGCGAACTCGTGGATCAGCTCGGTGGCCTCCGCCCCCACGATGTGCACTCCCAGGAGCTCGCCGGTGGTCTTGTCCGCCACCACCTTGAGGAACCCCTCGGTCTCGCCCAGCGCCACGGCCTTGCCATTGGCGGTGAAGGGGAAGCGGCCCACCACGACCTCGCGCCCATTGGCGCGGGCCCCGGCTTCGGTGAGCCCGATGGAGGCCACCTGAGGGCGGCAGTAGGTGCAGGACGGGACATTCCCGTAATCGACCGGGCGCGGGGAGCGGCCCGCGATCGCCTCGGCGGCCACCACGCCCTCGGCCATGGCCTTGTGAGCGAGGAGCTGATTGCCGGCCATGTCGCCGATGGCGTAGATGCCCTGGACCGAGGTTTCCATGGCCGGCGACACCTTGACGAAGCCGCGCTCCATCGCTACGCCCAGGCTCTCCAGGCCCAATCCCTTGGTCCGGGCGGCACGGCCAACAGCCATGAGCACCTGGTCGGTCCGGAGCTTCTCCGCCCCGCCTTCGCCCTCCACCTCGACCACGACGCCGTCCGCCCCCGGCTTCACCGTCCGGACCTTGACGCCGGTCCGCACGGTTAACCCGCGCCGGCTGAAGAGCCGGGCGATCTGAGCGGATGCCTCCTCGTCCTCGAGGGGGAGCACGCGGGGCAGCGCCTCGAGCACGGTGACCTGGACGCTGTAGGCGGCGTACACGTCGGCGAACTCCATGCCCACGGCTCCGGCGCCGATGATGATGAGGGAGCCGGGCTTGACCTCGCTCCTCACGGCGCCGTTGGAGGAGATGACGCGCGTCTCGTCGATGGCCACCCCGGGGAGCGACTTGGGCTCGGAACCGGTGGCGAGGATGGTGGCCTTGGCCTCGAGAACCTGCACGCCGTCCTTCCCCTCCACCTGAACCGTGCCCCGTCCCGTGAGCGATCCGGTCCCAGCGAAGAGCGTGATGTTGTTTTTGCGAAAGAGAAACTCGACGCCCTTGGCCATGCGGTCGGCCACCCGGCGCGAGCGCTGGATGGCCTGCCGATAATCCGCCTGCCAGCCCGTCACGCTGATGCCGAACTCTTGGGCGCGCTGGAAGAGCCCGACGATCTCGGCGTTGCGCAACAGCGACTTGGTGGGGATGCAGCCCCAGTTCAGGCAGACCCCTCCCGGCCGGTCGTCCTCCACGGCCGCAACGGCGAGGCCGAGCTGCGCGCACCGGATGGCCGCGACATAGCCGCCGGGGCCGGTGCCGACGACGACGACGTCGAATTTCTGATTCACCGTCGGGACGCCTCCGCGCCCGACGGTCGGGGAGCATGCCGCGAGCTCATACCAAGAGCCGTAGCGGCTCCTGCAGCAGGCGCTTGACGTCCTGGAGGAAGCGCGCCCCCATGGCGCCGTCCATCGCGCGGTGGTCACAGGACAGGGTGAGCTTGACCCGGCGGCCGACGCGGACCTGGCCACCTTCCACCACCGGCTTCTCGACCACTGAGCCCACGGCCAGGATGGCGCCCTCGGGCGGATTGATGATGGCGGAGAATTCGTCCACGTCGAACATCCCCAGATTGGAGATGGAGAAGGTGGCGCCCGACATCTCCTGAGCACGGAGCTTGCCCCCGCGGGCGCGCTCGGCCAGATCGCGCGACTCAACGGCGATCTGGCTGAGCGGCTTGACGTCGCAGTCCCGCAGGACGGGCGTGATCAGTCCCCCCTGCGGGAGCGCCACGGCAACGCCCATATGGGCCCGGTGGTACACGCGGATCACCTGCCCCTGGAAGGAGGCGTTGACGCCCGGGTTCCTGGCGAGGGCCAGCGCGCAGGCCTTGATGATCAGGTCGTTCAACGACACCTTCGGCTGCCCCTCCAGCCCGTTCAGTTCCTCGCGGAGCGCCCATGCGCGATCCATGGCCACCTCGGCGGTGACGTAGAAATGGGGCACGGGCGCCTTGGAGAGTGGCATGCGCTTGGCGATGATGGCGCGCATGGGCGAGAGGGCCAGGTCTTCGTATTCGGCGCCGGGTCGCGGCGGGATCTCGAACACGGGGCGCGCCGGCGCGGCGGGGGCCGCCGCGGGCGGGGTCGCCGCCGGTCGCGGGGCCGCCAGCGCGGCCTCCACGTCGCGCCGAACGATGCGCCCGCCCGGCCCGCTGCCCTGGAGCAGCCGCAGGTCCACGCCCGACTGACTGGCGACCTTCCGGGCGAGCGGCGAGGCCTTCACGCGCCCTGAGACCGGCACCGTCGCAGCCACCGGCTGCGGGACCTCCGCCATCGGCACCACTCGCGTCGTGGCCGGAGCCGATTGGTAGGTCTCCATGGCGGGCACGGCGCCGGCCGGAGGGAGAGCCGTCGCCGGAAGAGGCGCGTCCGCGGGCGTCGCAGCAGGCTTAGGCGGGGCGGGCGCGGCCGCGGCGCCGGAGATGTCTTCCGACGGCTCGGCGATGATCGCGATGAGTTCGCCCACGGGAACCTGGCCGCCCGGCCCGATGATGATCTTGCGGAGCACGCCAGAGCCGAAGGCCTCGATCTCAACATTGGCCTTGTCGGTCTCGATCTCCGCGATGACGTCGCCCCCCTTGACCGGCTCCCCTTCCTTCTTCAGCCACTGGATGACCTTCCCGGTCTCCATCGCCTCTGACAGCTTGGGCATCAGCACCTTGGTGATCATGCGTAGCAGACCTTCCGGATGGCGGCCGCGATCTTGGCCTTGGAGGGGGTCTTGAGCAGCTCGAGGTTCTTCGCGTAGGGCATCGGGGCGTTCTCGCCCGTCACGCGTTCCACGGGAGCGTCGAGGTCGTCGAAGGCGCTCTCCGTGATGAAGGCCGAGATCTCGGATCCCATGCCGGCGAAGCCCGCCCCCGCCTCCAACACGACAGCGCGATGGGTCTTCCTCACCGAGCTGATGATCGTCGCGGTGTCCATCGGCCTGAGCGTCCGTGGATCCACGATCTCCACGGAGATCCCTTCCTTGCCGACCTCCTCGGCCACCTCGAGGGCGCGGTACATCATGCCCATGTAGGCCACCACCGTGACATCCGTCCCCTCGCGCCGCACCACCGCCTGCCCCAGGGGGACGGTGAACTCGGGGTCCTCGGGCACCTCGCCCTTCACCGCGTAGAGCGTCTCGGCCTCGATGAAGATGACCGGGTTGTCGTCGCGGATAGCCGACTTGAGGAGCCCCTTGGCATCGGCGGGCGTCGACGGCCGCACCACCTTGAGCCCCGGCACGTGATAGAAGTAGGTTTCCATGCTCTGCGAGTGCTGGGCCGCGAGTTGGGCGGCCGGGCCCCCGGGACCCCGGACCACGATCGGGATATTGTACTGCCCGCCCGACATGTAGAACATCTTCGCCGCCGAGTTGACGATCTGGTCGAGGGCCAGGATGGAGAAGTTGAACGTCATCATCTCGATGACCGGCCTGAGCCCGAGCATGGCGGCCCCGATCCCGACGCCCGTGAACCCCGCCTCGCAGATCGGGGTGTCGACGATGCGCTGCTCGCCGAACTCCTTGAGGAGCCCCTGGGTCACCTTGTAGGCTCCCTCGTAGAGTCCCACCTCTTCCCCGATGACGAAGACGCGCGGGTCGCGGCGCATCTCCTCGCGCAGGGCCAAGTTCAGCGCTTCGCGGTAGGTCATGACGGCCACGGCGCTAATCCTTGTAGACGTCGGTGAGCAGCCACTCGGCCGGCGGCGCCGGCGAGGCGTCGGCGAAGGCGACGGCCTCGTCCACCAGATCGTTGACGGACCTGTCGATGATCCTCAGATCGGCCTCACCCAGTATGCCGTCCCGGATGCAGCGGTCGCTGAAGAGCACGATCGGGTCCCGCTGCTTCTCGCGCTCCACCTCTTCGCGGGTGCGATACACGGCCCCTGCCGGGTCCCGCATGGAGTGGCCGCGGAAGCGGTAGGTGCGCGCCTCGACGAACGCCGGCGTCCGCTCCCGGCGTGTCCGTTCCACGGCCTGCGCCACGCAGTCACGCACGGCCAGCACGTCCATGCCGTCCACCGCCTCGCTGCGGATCCCGTAGGTCTCGGCGAAGCGGCAGATTTCCGTCTGGGCCAGCGCGCGGTGGATGGCCGTGCCCATGGCGTAGCGATTGTTCTCGCAGAGGAAGATCACTGGCAGCTTCCAGAGCGCGGCCAGGTTGAGGGACTCGTGGAACTCCCCCTGGGGCACCGCGCCGTCGCCGAAGAAGCAGAGCACCACCTGGTCGCCGCCCTGGTACCTGATGGCGAACGCCGCGCCCGTCGCCAGCGGGAGATGCGCGCCCACGATGGCGTGACCGCCCAGGAAGTTGACGCCCTTGTCGAAAAGATGCATGGAGCCGCCCTTGCCCTTGCTGAGCCCGTCCCGGCGGCCGAACAGCTCGGCCATCAGGCGCCGAGGATCGCTGCCCTTGGCGAGGCAGTGCCCGTGCTCGCGGTAGGACGAGATCGCGTAGTCGTCCGGACGCAGCATGGAGGTAGCGCCGACGGCCACGGCCTCCTGGCCGATATAGAGATGGAGGAAGCCGCCGATCTTGCCGAGGGCATACATCTCGGCCGCCTTCTCCTCGAAGCGGCGGATGAGCGACATCTGCGTGAGCAGGCGCCGCGCCAGCTCGGCGTCGAGCCGGGTCGCGGGCGCTGCGGTCTTGGTCTGAGCCATTGGGTCCTTCCTCCACTACCACCGCATCAGATTCAGCTCGTCGACCGAGAGGCGGCGGCGGACGCGGAAGATCGCCACGATGATCGCGAGCCCGACGGCCACCTCGGCGGCGGCCACACACATCACGAAGAACACGAGCACCTGCCCCTCGGCCGTGCCGTGCCGCTGTCCCAGGGCCACGAGCGCCAGATTGGCCGCATTGAGCATCAGTTCGATGGACATGAAGATGACGAGCGGGTTGCGGCGGACCAGCACGCCCAGCACCCCCATGCTGAACAGCACCGCCGACAGCGCCACGTACCAGGACGCCGGTACCATTCTACTCGCTCTCCACCTTCCGCTTCGCCAGTGCCATCACGCCGACGATCGCCACCAGCAAGAGCAACGAGGTCACCTCGAACGGGAATAGGTAGTCGGTGAATAGCAGCCGACCCAGCGCCTGCACGCCGCCCGGTACCGCGACCGCCTGCCCGGGCTCGCGCAACACCGCCGACCGGAGCACCAGGGCCAGCAGGACCAGGAACACGCCCACCAGCGGCACCGCCATCCACCGCTGGCCGCGGAGCGGGTCCGGCCCTGTCTCTTCCTTGCCGGGGATCAGGACCATGATGGCGAAAACGAAGAGCACCGCAATGGCCCCCGCGTACACGATGACCTGGGCCGCGGCCAGGAACTCCGCCTGCAGCGTGAGGAAGAGGCCGGCCACGCTGCCCAGGTTCACCACCAGGAAGAGCGCGCCGTGGATGGGGTTCCGCCTGAGGAGAAGCCCCGCCGCCGAGCCCACGACGAGCGCGGCCAGGATCGCGAAGGCGACCACACTCATCGGTCCATCTCGCCTGACCGTGGAGCACGTCGGCACGGCGGGGTCGGCCTCTTGGCACCTCCGGCGCTCGCTTCGTCTCGCCGGAACCCGGACGCCACTGGTCGGCGGGTCGGCCTCTTCGCGCCTCCGGCGCTCATCGGGGCTTCCGGTCGGGCGGGATGGGCACGGGGGAGGCGGGCGTGCCGTCCGGCCGGGCCGACTCGAGCGCGAGGAGCATCTCCTTCGTGTAGACCATCCCGGCCCGACTATACGAGGAGAACTCGAGAATGCCCGTGTCCATCCGGATGGCGTCCTCGGGACACGCCTCGACGCAGTAGCCGCAGAACACGCACTTGCCCAGGTCGATGTCGAAGCGCTCTGGCACCTTCTCGATCTCCGGATTCGGGTGCTCGGCGGCGACGATGTAGATGCAGTGGGCGGGACAGACAGTCTCGCACATCATGCAGGCCACGCAGCGCGGGGAGCCGTCCTCCCGCCGGACCAGTCGGTGGAGGCTGCGCAAGCGCGGCGCGTAGGGTCGGCGCTCGTCGGGATACTGGATCGTCACGGCGCCGCGAGCGCTCTTCACCCCCAGGACCGTGTGCAGCGTGTGCCGCCACATGTTGGTGAAGAAGTGGTGGGCGGTGATGCCGAGGCCGGTCAGCACTTCCAGGAGATAGAAGCGCTGGCGGAGCGAGAGCCGGCTCGAATGCCCGGACTCCACGGGACGCTCACGCGGCGCGGGGGATCCCATGATTCAGGACCCCACGGCCAGGAGCACGAGCCCCGTGATCACGATGTTGAGGATCGACAGCGGGAACAGCCCCATCCATCCCAGGCGCATGGCTTGGTCGTAGCGGAAGCGGGGCAGCGTCCAGCGGATCAGCATCAGCAACCAGATCATCACCACCACCTTGAAGAGAAAGGCACCGACCTGGAGCGCGGTGACGAGGAGGTGGGGCAGGCTCACCGTGGCGCCCCAGGGGAAGACCAGGCCGGCGGCCTGGAGATAGGGGACCTGCCAGCCGCCGAGGAAGAGCGCGGTGGTCATGCCCGCGACCACCACGGTCTCGAGGAAATCGGCCATGGCGAACATTCCGAACTTCATCCCGCTGTACTCGACGAAGTAGCCGATGATCTCCGACTCGCCCTCCGGCGTGTCGAAGGGGATGCGCTTGGTGGCGGCGATGCCCGCCGTGAGAAACAGCACGAACGCGAGGGGCTGGGTCAGGATACCCCAGGCGGGAACCCAGTCGCCGAGGAGATGCGGCAGCAGCGGCTGGCCCTGGGCCCGGGCGATGTCCTGCATGTTGAGCGAGCCGTAGACCATCACCACGCCCATGATGGAGGCGCCGATGGCCACCTCCGCCGTGATCATCAGCGCCGCCGCCCGTTGCCCACCCAGCAATGCATAGTTGTTGGCCGACGCCCAGCCCGCCATCATCAACCCGTACACCCCCATCGACAGCATGGCCAACACGTAGAGGATGCCCACGTTCAGCGTCACCGCCTGGAGCTCGATCTCGCGGCCGCCGATCCGAAGCATGTCCCCGAAGGGGATCGAGGCGAAGGCCGCGAACGCGAAGAACACCGAGACAAAGGGGGCCAGCTTGAAGAGCAGCCGGTCCGCATGGGCCGGCATGAAGTCCTCCTTGGTCAGCATCTTGATCGCGTCGGCCACCGGATGGAGCAGCCCCAGCACCCGGATGCCGAAGATGGACGCGCGGTTGGCGCCGATCCGGTCCTGCATGATGGCCGACTGCTTGCGCTCGACCCAGGTCAGGATCCCGCCCAGGTTCAGCACCACGAACATGGCGAAGGCGACGGGGCCGAACCTGGCGAGCAGGTCGCCGGCGACACCGCTCATGCTTTGACCATCTGCCCGGCATCGCCGAGGGCGCGGTAGGTCATGCCCGCGAATGGAGGCGCCGAGGCGGCGAGAGGGCTGAAGACCTGCTCGGCCCGCTCGGCGCTGTAGACCTGATCCCGCGCCCCCAGGGCGCGTCCCACCCGCGCCAGGATGTCCCAGTCAGGGAGCGCCTCCCCCAGCGGGGCGAGCGCCGCCCGGAACCGCTGGACGCGCCCCTCGAAATTGGTGAAGGTGCCATCGCGCTCGGCATAGGCGGCGCTGGGGAGCACCAGGTGGGCGCGGGCGCTCGTCGGGTTGGCATTGGTGCCCTGGAAGACCACCATGGCGGTGCCGTCGAGCGCAGCCTGGACCTCGGTCTCGGGCCACGATGACTGGAACAGGTCGTGATGGAAGATCCAGATGAGCTTGAGCCGCCTGGCGGCCGCGGCCTTGACGATGCCCGCGGCCTCGAGCCCGGCTCCGCCGGGCGCAAGACCGCAGAGCTCGGCGCCCCGCGAGTTCGGATTCTTGTCGGCACGGATGAGGAAGTCGTCCTCGTCCCCCGGCGCCCCCGGGGGGACTCGGAAGTCCAGGTTGAGGATCCCCCGATCGTCGGCCAGCCGCTTCAGCAGGAACAGGTCCTCGTTGGACATCCGGGGCGAGGGGAGGATCGCGATCTCCTCGGGCCGGTAGCGCTCGAGGGCCCGGGCCAGCGCCGCGACGGCAGCGTCCCACGTCGTTTCCACCGCGCGCCCGCCCTCGTCCAGCTCGAGGGGCGCGGTGAGGCGGCTGTCATCGTCGATCCAGCGGAAGCCGTAGCGGCCGGCATCGCAGATCCACCATTCGTTCACGTCCGCGTTGAAGCGGGGCTTGATGCGCGCCACGCGCCGGCCCTGGTTGTGATGGGTGCGGGTGCGGTTCGTGTGGATCTCGATACTGCAGCCACGCGCGCAGCCCGGGCAGATGGACTTGGCCGTGCCCAGGTACCAGACGCGCACCTGGAAGCGGAAGTCGCGGTCGGTCAGGGCGCCGACCGGGCAGATATCGATCACGTTGCCCGAGTATTTGTTCTCGAGCGCCTTGCCCGGGAAGAGCCCGATCTCCGAGTGATCGCCCCGGTTGAAGATGCCGAGTTCGCCCGTCCTCGTGATCTCGTCGCAGAACCGCACGCAGCGCGAGCAGAGGATGCAGCGCTCGGCGTCCAGGATGACGTGCGGCCCGAGCGGCACGGCCTTGGGCTTGTGCACCTTCTCGTCGGTCATCCGGGGGTCGTAGAGGCCGTGCTTCATGTAGTAGATCTGGAGCCAGCACTCGCCCGCCTGGTCGCAGACCGGGCAGTCCAGCGGGTGGTTGACCAGGTGGAACTCCATGATGGACTTCCGCGTCTCGAGCACCCGCTCGGTCTGGGTGTGGACGACCATGCCGTCGGTCGCCACCATGTTGCAGCTGATCTGGGGCCGCGGATTCTTCTCGATGTCCACCATGCACAGGCGGCACTGGCCGGCGATGGTGAGCGCGGGATGATAGCAGTAGTGCGGGACCTCGACGCCGACGAGCCGCGCCGCCTCGATGAGGTTCGTGCCCGGGGCGACCTCGACCTCCTTCCCGTCGATGGTGAGCTTAGGCACGATGACCGCTCCGGATGAGGGCTTCGAACTCCTCACGGAACTTCTCGACGTAGCTGATATAGGGGCCGACGGCGCCATCGTAGAAGGCGCAGATCGTCGTGCCGGCCCCGCGCTTGGCGACGTCCAGGATCGTGTCCAGGTCCTCCTTCCGCCCCTTGCCCTCCACGATCCGGCGGGCGATCTTGTAGATCCAGCCCGTGGACTCCCGGCAGGGCGTGCACTGGCCGCACGACTCGTGGGCGTAGAAGCGCGCCACCACCAGCAGCGCCTCCGGGATCGACACCGTGTCGTCCATGACGATGACGCCCGCCGAACCCGCCATGGTCCCCGCGTTCTTGAGGCCGTCCACGTCCATCGTGACGTCGATCTCGTCGGCCGTCAGGATGGCGGCGGACGATCCGCCGGGAACCACCGCCTTGAGCCGCCGGCCGTTCGGGATGCCCCCGCACTCGTCGTAAATAAGCGAGCGGAGGGTGATGGAGACCGGCGCCTCGACCACCCCGGGCTTCACCACGTGGCCGGAGACCGAGAAGAGCCGCGTGCCGCCCTGGGTCTTGGTGCCGAGGCGCGCGAACCACTCCCCACCGCGATTGATGATGTGCGGCACCGCGGCCAGCGTCTCGACGTTGTTGACGATGGTCGGCTGGCCGAAGGCGCCCTTGATGGCCGGAAAGGGCGGCTTGATCTTGGGCCATCCCTTCTTGCCCTCGAGGGAGGACAAGAGCCCGGTTTCCTCACCGCAGATGTAGGCACCGGCCCCGCGGTGGACGACGACGTCGAAATCAAAGCCTGACCCCTGAATGTCCTTCCCCAGGAGACCGGCGCCATAGGCTTCCCGGACGGCGCCGCTGAAGATCCGCCAGGGCCGGACGTACTCGCCGCGGATATAGACGAAGCCCAAATGGCAGTCGATGGCCCGGGCGGCGATGAGCATCCCCTCGATGACCGCGTGCGGATCCCGCTCCAGCATGTAGCGGTCCTTGAACGTCCCCGGCTCGCCCTCGTCGGCGTTGACGACGAGGTACTTGGGCGCCGCCGACCCCTTGGGGATGAAAGACCACTTGGTCCCCGTGGGGAAGCCGGCGCCGCCCAGTCCGCGGAGGTTGGACCTCTTCACCTCCTCGGTGATCGCGCCGGGCTCCATCCTGAGCGCCTTGGCGATGGCCGTGTAGCCGCCCGTCTCCCGGTACACGCCGAGCGTGTGGGAGTCCTCGAGGTGGAAGCTCCGCGTGAAGATCTTCTCACTCATCACCGCAGCCCCTCCAGGATGGCGTCGACCTTCTCGGGCGTGAGATTGCCCTCGTAGCGGTCGTCCACCTGCAGCATCGGGGCCTCCTCGCACGCGCAGAGGCACTCAACGGTGAGGAAGGTGATGCGCCCGTCGGCCGTGGTCTCTCCCACCTCGATGCCGAGCTGTTGCTTGACGTGGTCGATGATGGTCTTGGCGCCCATCAGGTGGCAGGAGAGGTTGTGGCAGACCGAGACGACATGGCGGCCCTTGGCTTCGCGGAAGAACAGGCTGTAGAAGGTCACCACTTCGTGGACGTGGGCCGGCGTGAGGTCGAACAGCGCGGCCACGTACTCTTCCACTTCCAGCGAGATGTAGCCGAAGGTCTCCTGGGCCAGGTGGAGGACGGGCAGGAGCGCCCCGCGCTTGTCGGGATAGAGCGACTGCAGCCGCCGCACCTCGGCGAGCTGCTCGGGCATGAACTCGGGCCGCTCAGCGTCCATGACAGATCGGTCCGGCGTAGTGCCACCCGCTCGTTCTTGTGGAGACTCGCCGCGCCGGGCTCGGGCCTGCGGCGGCTCGGCCGCGTCTCGGCTCGCGAATCATCGATCCAACTCCCCGCCGATCATGTTCACCGATCCGAAGGTCGGCACCACGTCGGCCACCATCTCGCCCTCGATCATGCGCGGCAGGGCGGCGACGGGAGGCAGGCAAGGGGGTCGGCACCGCACGCGGTACGGGCGGTCGGTGCCGTCCGACACCACGTAGAACCCGAGCTCACCGTTGGCGCCCTCGACCCCGAAGTAGGCCTCGCCGGCGGGCGGCCGGATCCCATAGCCGTCCATGACGAGCATGAAGTGGTTCATGAGACCTTCGATCGAGCCGTAGGTCGTCTCCTTGGGCGGTAACACCACCCGCTTGTCATGGATATTCACCCGCCGCTGGGCCCCGCGGTCCTGACCCTGGAGATTGGGCGACAGCGTGATGGGGACCAGCAGCAGGCCCTCGGTCTTGCCCTGCTTGCCCTTGTCCACGTACGTCGCCGGGTCGATGGGCTTCCCTTGGATGGGCTTCCCTTGGTCGTCGACGTTGATAGCGCCCCCCGGGATCCGCTCCAGCGCCTGCTCGACGATGCGCATGGACTGCTCCATCTCCGCCATGCGCACGAGATAGCGGTCGAAGCTGTCGCCGTTCTTCCCGATCGGGATCTCGAACTCCACCCGGTCATAGGCCCAGTAGGGCTGGGCATGGCGGACGTCGAAGGGCATCCCGGCCGCGCGCAGCAGAGGGCCGGTGATCCCCCACGCGACGGTCTCCTCCCGGGACAGCGCGCCCACCCCCACCATGCGGTCCATGAAGATGCGGTTGCCGGTCAGGAGCGCGTGGACCTCCTTCAGCACCTCGCGCGTCTCGACAAAGGCCTTCCGCAGCTTGGCGTCGAACCCGTCCGGCAGGTCGGCCTTTACCCCGCCGACACGCCCGTAGGAGATGGTGAGCCGCGCGCCGGTCACGTCCTCGACCAGCTCCCACAGGAACTCGCGCGCCTTGATCATGTAGAGGAAGACGGTGAAGGCGCCCAGCTCCATGGCGGTCGCCCCGACGCAGGTCAGGTGGTCGCAGATCCGGGAGATCTCGCTCATGATCACCCGGATGTACTTGCAGCGCTCCGTGATGTCGATGCCGAGAAGCTTCTCGACCGCCGAGGCGTAGCCGAAATTGTTGATGAGCGGCGACACGTAGTTCAGGCGGTCGGTGTACGGGATGGCGTTGTTGTACGGCCCCCCCTCGCACTCCTTTTCGAAGGCGCGGTGCAGGTAGCCGATCTCCACGTCGGCCTTGACGATGGTCTCGCCGTCGAGCTCCGCGAAGATGCGGATGATGCCGTGCATGGCCGGGTGCGCCGGCCCGATGTTGACGTGCAGGTGCTCGGGCCCGCCTCCCATGGCGCCTTCACCGAGGAAGATCTCGCGGGTCGTAGGCTCGGCCATGGTCAATGAACTCGAAGGGGAGCTCCGCCCTCCTTTCGAACATCCCCCCAGAACCGGTGGCGCGGACGAAGCCCGCCCTCGAAGCGGAACACCGATTGGTCACGTCTCACGGACACCTCATCCCGACACATGGTCAGACCTTCGGCCCGATGAGCGGCTGCCGCCGGTCGATGGGATAGTCCTTGCGCAGCGGGTGCCCGACGAACTCCTCGTAGAGGAGCAGGCGCCGCAGATCCGGATGGCCCTCGAAGCGGACACCGAACATGTCCCACACCTCTCGCTCGAGCCAGTTGGCGATGGGCCAGAGTCCGATGGCCGTCGGCACCCGGGCCTCGTCCTCCTCCACCCGCACCTTGAGGCGGACGCGGTGATTGTGCGTGGTCGAGTAGAGATGATAGACGACCTCGAAGCGCGGGCCGTCCTCGCGCCCGGGGAACTTGAGATAGTCGACGGCCGTCAGGTCCATGAGCATGTCGAACTCGAGCGCCGGGTCATCGCGGCAGAAGGCGAGGGCGTCGAGGATCGATTCCCGGGCCACCACCGCCGTGTGATCGCCTCGGAAGTCGTGGGTCTCCAGCATGCGACCGCCGAGACGCCCGCGCAGCCGCGCAAGAATCGCCTGTCCGTCCACTGGGATTTGCCTCTCTTCCGGACCGACCGAGCGCGCCGCTAGAAGCGCTGGGCCCCCGCCGCGATCTTGTCCTGGAGCTTCATCAGGCCGTCGAGGACGCTCTCGGGGCGGGGCGGGCAGCCGGGGATGTACACGTCCACGGGGATGATCGTGTCGATCCCCTGAACCGTCGCGTAGTTGTCGTAGAAGCCGCCCGTGCAGGTGCAGACGCCGAAGGCGACCACCCACTTGGGCTCGCACATCTGGTCATAGATGCGCTTGAGCACCGGGGCCATCTTGTGGCTGATGGTGCCCACGACGAACAGCACGTCGGCCTGGCGCGGCGAGAACCGCGGCAGCCCCGCGCCGAACCGGTCCACGTCGTAATGCGAGCAGGCCGCGGCCATGTACTCCATGCCGCAGCACGCGGTGACGAACGGGTATTGGAAGATCGAATATTTCCGGGCCCAGCCGATGGCCTCGTCCAGCTTCCCGGTGAAGAACGCGCCTACTCCCATGCGAGACCCCTCTTCCGCCAGACATAGAGGAACCCCAACATCAGGATCCCCAGGAACACCATCATCTCCCCGAAGCCGAACCAGCCGAGCTGCCGGTAGAGCGCCGCCCAGGGCCACACGAAGATGAGTTCGATGTCGAAGATGATGAAGAAGATGGCGATGGTGGAGAACTTGATGGCGAAGCGGCCCTCGGGAAGCGCCACGGGGTCTTTCCCGCACTCGAACGGCTCGAGCTTGACGCGCGAGAGTCGCGTGGGCGCGATCAACGCCGGAATGCCGAGCAAGGCCCCGGCCACCAGGGCCGCGACCGCGAACACCATGAGGATCGAGATGTACTCCATGGTCACCGCGCGGGCGCGGCGCCCCCGCCCATCACCTGCTGGGATTGGCGCTTGGCGTGGTACGAGGAGCGCACCAGCGGCCCGGCCTCGACATGGGCGAACCCCATGGCCCGGCCCGCCTCGGCCAGCAGGCCGAACTCCTCGGGACGGTAGTACCGCGCGATGGGCAGATGCCGGGGGGACGGCCGCAGATACTGCCCCAACGTCAGGATGTTCACGTCGACCACCCTCAGATCGCGCATTGTGGCCAGCAGCTCATCGTACTCCTCGCCGAGCCCGAGGATGATCCCGGACTTGGTGATGAGCCCCGGCGCCGCCCGGCGGGCGTGGCGGAACAGGTCGAGCGTCCGCTCATACCGCCCGCCATGCCTCGCCAGCTTGTAGAGTCGCGGCACGGTCTCCGTGTTGTGGTCGAGGATGTCGGGCCGCGCGTCGATCACCGTCTGCAGCGCCTCGACATTGCCCTGAAAGTCTGGAATCAAGAGCTCCACCCTGCATCCCGGCGCGTGCCGTCGCACGGCGCGCACCGTCGCCGCGAAGTGGGCCGCCCCGCCGTCGGCCAGGTCGTCGCGATTCACGGACGTGATGACCACGTGCTCGAGCCCGAGCTCCCCGACCGCGCGGCCCACGCGCTCGGGCTCCTCACGGTCCTCCCAGACGGGCCGGCCGTGAGTCACCGCGCAGTAACCGCAGTTGCGCGTGCAGATGTCTCCCAGGATCATGAAGGTGGCGGTGAGGTCCTCCCAGCATTCCCCGATGTTGGGGCAGTGGGCCTCCTCGCAGACCGAGTGCAGGTTCCACCGCCGCATCAGCCCCTTCAGGCGAAGGAAGGTGGGCCCGCCCGGCGCGCGCACCTTGAGCCAGGGCGGCTTGGGTGAGTCGGTCGGACGCGGCGCTTCGAGGAGAGGCAGGGGAACTCCCATCACGCTCGTCCTTTCGTCCCTCGACGGCTCCATTATGGCATATCCTTCACAAGCCGCCAACCCGCGGGCGCGCGTCTCCTCCACGGGCGGACTGCGGGAGATCAGGACGGAAGGAGTGGTGCCGAAGGGGGGACTCGAACCCCCACGGGTTGCCCCACACGCCCCTCAAACGTGCGCGTCTGCCAATTCCGCCACTTCGGCCCAGCAAGCGATGAGTATGCCGCGGCGGCGCGCAGATTGTCAATGTGGACGGTGCCTAACGACCCAGTCGGATCCTCCGGCCCACCCGCGGCTGCCGGAGCCGCGGGTCCAGCGCGTCGCGGATCCCCTCACCCATAAGGTTGTAGGAGAGCACCGTGATCAGGATGGCGAGGCCCGGGTAGAGCGTCATCCACCACGCGATCTCGATGGAGTCCTTTCCGTCATTCAAGATGTTGCCCCAGGTGGCGTAGGGCGGCTGCACGCCCAGCCCGAGGAAGGATAGGCCCGACTCGGTGAGGATGGCCGCGGGAATGCCGAGCGTCATCGCCACTAGCACCGGCGCCATTGCATTGGGCAGGATGTGGCGGAAGACGACTCGGAGCGCGCCGGCGCCGATGGATTCCGACCAGACCACGAACTCGCGCTCGCGCAGCGTGAGGAACTCCGCGCGCACCAACCGCGTCACGCCCATCCACCCGGTGAGCCCGATCACGGACATGATGGTCCAGATGGAGGGGCGCAGGAACGCCAGCACCGCGAGGAGCAGGAAGAAGCGTGGAAAGACCAGCATCAGGTCCACGACGCGCATGACGACCCCGTCGACCATGCCCCCGCGATATCCGGCCGCGGCACCCAGCAGCACGCCGATAAAGGTCGCGATGCCGACGGAGACGAAGCCGACGGCCAGCGAGATCCGGGAGCCGTAGAGCACGCGCGAGAGCACGTCGCGGCCCAGCTGGTCCGTGCCGAGCCAGTGGCTCCTCGACGGGGCGGCCAGCACCTTCCTGGTGTCCGGAGTATTGGGATCCCAGGGCGCCAGCACCGGCGCCAGCACGGCCAGGCAGACCAGCATCCCGACCACCAGCCCGCCGCAGAGCGCCAGCTGGTTGCGAGAGAAGGTCCGCCAGAACAGGCGGACCTCGCCGCGCGTTCGAGGCCGCCGCGGCACGCTACCGCCTCCGCCGGCGGCCGCCCAGACGAATGCGCGGATCCACCAGTCCGTACGCGATGTCGGCGAAGAGGTTGGCGACCAGGGTGAGTGTGGCCACGATGACGAGGTTGCCCATGATGAGCGGGTAGTCCCGGGCATAGACGCCCTGGACCATGAGCTGCCCCATGCCGGGGATGGCGAAGATGGATTCGATGATCACGCCGCCGCCGATGAGCCCCGGCAGGGACAGCCCCAGGATGGTGACCACGGGGAGGAGCGCGTTGCGGAGGGCGTGCTTGCCGATGACGGTCTGCTCTGACAGCCCCTTGGCGCGCGCCGTCTGGACGTAATCCTGCCTGATCACCTCCAGCATGCTCTGGCGCATGTAGCGCGAGAAGCCGGCCAGGCCACCGAACGTCGCGACGACGATGGGCAGGATCAGGTGGCCGATGAAGTCCCACTGTTGCTGCCAGAAGGACATGTACTCCCAGTTGAGCGAGCGCAGCCCCGAGATCGGGAGCCACCCCAGCTGCACGCCGAAGAGGATCATCAAGAGCAGCGCCAGCCAGAAGTCCGGGGTCGCGAAGCCTACGAACACGAACAGCGTCGTGATCTTGTCGAAGAGCGAGTACTGCCGGGTGGCCGAGAGCACGCCGATTGGGATGGCCAGCGCCACAATGATGAGCATCTCGATGACGTTGAGGAACAGCGTGATCGGCAGCCGCTCCCGGATCTTGGCGAGTACCGGCTTGCCGTCGGGCTGGAAGGACTTGCCAAAATCCAGGCGGACGACGCGCGTGAGCCAGCTCCAGTACTGCACGTGGAGCGGCTTGTCCAGGCCGTAGACCTCCCGGATCTTCTCGATGACCTCGCGCGGCAGCTGGTGGCCCATCTCCTCGCTCCCGCCCGGCACCGGCTCGCCGGGCGCGAGATGAATCACGAGGAAGGAGACGAAGGTGATGCCGATGAGCAGGGGGATGGTGAGGAGGAGCCGGCGCAGGGCGAAAAGGACCATCTAGCCGGATGTGTACCGCTGGAGCTGCCTCGGCACATACCACTCGTTGAAGTTGTAGAAGATGCCGGCGGGCGCCGGCTCGACGCCCCGCACTCTCGACGAGACGACCGGCAGGTCGTCCTGGAAGTAGAGGAATACGGTCGGCTCATCCTCGGCCAGCACTTCCTGGAGCCGGTGGTAGTACTTCACGCGCTCCTCCTGGTGGCAGGAGTCGCGTCCCTTCTCGAGCAACTGGTCCACCTCGGGACTGGCATAGGAGATGTGGTTGAGCTGGTCCGGGCCGATCTGGGACGAGTGCCACACGTTGTACTGGTCGGGGTCCGTTCCCACGCCCCAGCCCAGCACGATGGCCTCGAACCGCTTCTTCTTGATGAACTCCTTGAGGAAGGAGGCCCACTCGATGACCTGGATCTCGGTGGAGACCCCGATGTCCTTGAGCCGCTGCTGGATGATCTCAGCGACCTTCTTCCGCTCCTCGTTGCCCTGGTTGGTCCGGATGGTGAACGCGAACCGCTTGCCGTCCTTGTCCTCCACGACGCCGTCGTCGTCGCGGTCCTTCCACCCCGCCTCCGCCAGCAGCGCCCTGGCCTTCCGCGGGTCGTACTCGTAACGCTTCACCTCGTCCGTGTAGGCCCATGTCCCGGGGCGCAGTGGGCCCGTGGCTTCGCGGGCCAGGCCCATGAGCACTCCGTCGATCAGCTCCTGCTTATTGATCGCGTGGGCGAAGGCCTGGCGCACTCGCTTGTCGGCGAAGCGCGGGTCTCTCAAGTTGAACCCGAGGTAGGTGTAACGGCTGGAGGGGTAGCGGTACTTCCGGTACGCCTTGCGGAAGGCGGGGTATTCGGTCTGTCGCATGAACTGGATGGCCGTGAGCCGGGCGAGATCGACGCCCTTGGCCTTGAGCTCGAGGAAGATCGTGCCCTGGCTCGGGATGATCCGGTACACGACGCGACCGAGATAGGGGCGTCCTTCGTAGTAGTCCGGGTTCGCCAGCAGCACCACCTTCTCCCCGCTGCTCCACTGCTGGAACCGATAGGGGCCGGTGCCGATGGGCCGGGTGTTCTCGGGCGATTCCCTCAGCCGGCCCTCGGCGGCGTACGGCTCCAGCAGATGCTTGGGCAGGATCCAGGTGGCCCAGCTCTGCAGCGCCTTCGCGGTGGGGTGCGCATAGGTGACGCGAACCGTGTACCGGTCCAGGATCTCGGCCTGCTTCACCGCCAGGAAGTCCTCCTTGTACGCGGTGGGCGTCTTCGGATTGATCATGGTCTGGTAGGTGAACAGCACGTCGTCGGCCGTGAACGCCCGGCCGTCATGCCACTTGATGTCCTTGCGCAGCTTCAAGGTGAGCTGGAGACAGTCCTTGCTGAACGTCCACGACTCGGCCATCTGCCCCACGTAGTTCAGGTTCCTGTCGGTGCGCACAAGCCCATCGTAGATCATGCTGCCGACTTCGTGGGAGGCGAAGTCGGTTGTGATGTTCGGGATGAGCCCGGCGATGTCGCCGATCGAGGCTTCGATGAACGTGTCGCCGTAGGCCGGGGGCTCCGACCCGGCTAAGATCTCCTCGACTTTCCCCTCGACGTCGCGGCCGCAGCCCGTCGGAAGCGCGCAGGCCCACGCCAGTGCCAGGACGGCGGCCACGCGCATCGCTGGGCGCATGCTATTTCTGGCCCGGCGCGGGCGTCGGCGTTCGAGGCGGCGCCGGAGCGGGCGGGGACGCGGCTGCCGGAGCCGACGCGGGGGCGGGCGCGTTGGCCGGCATGATGGTCAACGCGCGCTTGTGGGCGAGCATGGCGAGGGAGAAGGAAGTCAGCATGAAGGCAATCGCCACCGCAGTGGTGAGCTTGCCGAGCACCGTCGGGGTGCCCATGGAGCCGAACACCGCCTGGCTCCCGCCGCCGCCGAAGGCAGAGCCGATGTCGGCGCCTTTGCCGGCCTGCAAGAGAACGAGCGCGATGATGACGAGGCTGACGAGGATGTGGACGATGACGATGAGCGTGAAGAGCATGCCGGGCTACTCCTTTAGGACGCCGCCCTTGGCGGCCGATTTCTTGGCGATGGCGATGAAGCTCTGCGCCTGCAGGCTGGCGCCTCCCACGAGGACGCCGTCGACGTTGGGGGCCTCGGTGACGGCCGCGGCGCTGTCCGCCTTGACGCTGCCGCCATAGAGGATTCGAACGGTCTGCGCGAGATCCTTGGACCCGAGCTCAGACGCGAGGCCGCGCAGGTAGCCGTGCACCTCGGCCGCCTGGGCCGGCGTCGCATTGACCCCGGTGCCGATGGCCCAGACCGGCTCGTAGGCGAGCAGACACCGGCCCATGTCCTCGGGCGAGAGCCCGGCCCAGCCCGCGCGGAGTTGCCCTTCCACGACCGTGAACGTCAGCCCCTGGCGTCGCTCTTCGGCGGTCTCACCCACGCACAGTAGCGGCTGAAGTCCGTGGCGCAGGGCCGCTGCGACTTTTCGGTTGATCTCGTCATCCGCCTCGTGGAAAACATGCCGCCGCTCGGAATGCCCGAGGAGCACGAGGCGGCACCCCAGTTCGGCCAGCATCGCCGGAGAAATCTCGCCAGTGAACGCTCCGCGCGGCTCCCAGTGGCAGTTCTGCGCGCCCAAGCCCACGGCAGAGCCGACCAGCACCTCCGCGACGGCGGCCAGCGCCGTAAAGGGCGGACACACCACGACCTCCGCGCCCCGCGGCCGCTTGAGCCCGTCCCGGACCGACTGAGCCAGCCCGCGGGCCTCGGCCAGGCCGCCGTGCATCTTCCAGTTGCCGACGACCAGCGGAGTGCGCATGACTACCCTCGGAGGGGGGCTTCGCCCCCCTTCCGAACCCTCCCCCCAGGAACCGGTTGCGCCGGCAAAGCCGGCGCTCGACCCTCACTCATGTCGCGCAGGATTGTCTCCGCCACCCTTACGCGTCGTCAAGCACCGCTACCCCCGGCAGCTCCCGGCCCTCCAGGAACTCGAGGAAGGCCCCGCCGGCCGTCGAGATGTAGCCGATCCGGGACGCCACGCCCGCCCGCTGAATCGCCGCGATCGTGTCGCCGCCGCCCACCACGGAGAAGGCACCGCACTCGCTGACAGCCTTCGCCACGCCCAGCGTGCCGGCCGCGAAGGCCTCCTTCTCGAAGACCCCCATCGGTCCGTTCCAGACCACGGTCTTGGCCACCTTGAGCGACGCCCCGAACTGGGAGATGGTGGCAGGGCCGATATCGAGCCCCATGAGATCCGCCGGGATCTCGCGGATGGCCGCGGTGCGGAGCCCTGTCAGGTCGTCCGCGCTGGCAGCCACCACCACGTCCACCGGCAGCCGCAGCGTGACAGCCCCCCTTCGCGCCCGCTCCAGCACGGCCCGCGCGAGGTCGAGCCGGTCCAGCTCCACCAGGGAGTGTCCGACACCGTGGCCGAGTGATGCGAGGAAGGTGAACGCCATGCCCCCGCCGATCAGCAGGCCGTCGACGCGGGCGAGCAGGCTCTCGACCAATGCCAGCTTGTCGGAGACCTTTGCGCCGCCCAGGATGGCCCAGACCGGGCGCTCCGCGCCGGCGAGGATGCGCCCGAGTGCCGCCAGCTCTCGAGCCATCAGCAGTCCCGCCGCGGCCGGCCGGAGGTGGTGCGTGATGGCTTCGATGGAGGCATGGGCGCGGTGAGCGGCAGCGAACGCATCGTCCACATAGACGTCGGCCAGCGCAGCCAGCTGCCGGGCAAACCCTTCGTCGTTGGCCTCCTCCTCGGCGTGGAAGCGAAGGTTCTCCAGCATCAGCACCTCGCCCGGCTGGAGGGCTCTCGCCCGCTCCTCGACCTCGGCCCCGACGCAATCCGACAAGAGTGGGACGGGCTGACCGAGGATCTCTTCGAGACGCGTCGCCACCGGACCGAGAGAGTACTTGGGATCAGGCTTGCCCTTCGGCCTGCCGAGATGGGACGCCAGCACCATCGAGGCGCCTACCTTGAGGCAGTGCTGGATGGTCGGTAACGCCGCGGTGATCCGCGTGTCGTCTGTGATGCGACCCTTCTCGAGCGGCACGTTGAAGTCCACCCTGAGGAAGACGCGCCGCCCCGATAGATCGATCTGATCGACGGTGAGCTTGGCCAAGGCCTAGAGGGACCTGGACATGTAGCGGATGAGGTCCCGGACACGGCAGGAGTACCCCCACTCGTTGTCGTACCAGGCGAGCACCTTCACCAGGTTGCCGTCGACGACGGCCGTCGAGGGCAGGTCCACGATCGAAGAGTGGGGATTGCCGTTGAAGTCCACCGAGACCAGGTGCTCGTCCGTGGCTTCCAGGATGCCCTTGAGGCGCCCCGCCGCCGCAGCGCGGAACGCATCGTTGATGGCGACCGTCGTGGCGGCCCTGCCCAACTCCACGGTGAGGTCCACCACTGACACGTTAGCCGTCGGCACCCGGATGGCGATGCCGTCCAGCTTGCCCTTGAGCTCGGGCAGCACGAGGCCCACCGCCGTGGCGGCGCCGGTGGTCGTGGGAATCATGCTGACGGCGCCGGCTCGCGCTCGGCGCAGGTCCTTGTGGGGGAAATCGTGGATGGGCTGGTCATTCGTGTACGAGTGAACGGTGGACGCGAAGCCGCGCTTGATGCCGAAGTCGTCCAGCAGCACCTTGGCCACGGTCGCGAGACAGTTGGTGGTGCACGAGGCGTTGGATACGAGCGCGTGCTTGACAGGATCGTACTGGTGCTCGTTGACGCCTAGGACCACCGTGATGTCCGGATCCTTGGCCGGCGCCGTGATCACCACCTTCTTGGCCCCGGCCTGCAGGTGCTTGGATGACGTGGCCTTGTCGCGGAAGATCCCGGTGGACTCCACCACGATGTCCACGCCCAGCTCTCCCCATGGCAGCATCGCGGGATCCTTCGCCGAGCAGACACGGATCTCGCGGCCGTCGACGAAGATCGCCTCGCCCTTGGCCAGGACCTCGGCATTCAGCGTCCCGTGCACCGAGTCATGTTTGAGGAGATGCGCGAGGGTCTTCGCATCGGCGAGGTCATTGACCGCAACCACCTGGATCTCCGGTGTCTGGAGCGCGGCGCGAAAGAAGATACGACCGATCCGCCCGAACCCGTTCACCCCGACCCGCACCGCCATGGCCATCTTCCTTTCCTGTTTGTTGAGGTTTGATCGGCACTTCGAGATTGCTCCGGAGTTCCTCATTATATCGGGCGGCGCCCCCGCGGCGCAAGCACGACCGGGCGCGGCGCAACCATGGGTCGGCGAGGGCGCAGCCGAAGGCGAGCCGGGGGATCTGCAGAATTGGCCGGTGGGAGCGGGCCGCCAGTGCGAGGCGAAGCCGCAGCGCGGATCTCAGATGGCGCGCGCGACGGTCAGAACACCGACCGCCGACGCACCGGCTTCCTTCAGGCGGAGGGCGCAAGCGGTCACGGTCGAGCCGGTCGTGAAGATGTCGTCGACGAGGACAACGTGTCGACCGGCTGCCAGCTCGGGGCGGCGCAGGGCGAACGCGTCGCGCACATTGGCCCGCCGAGCCTCCGCGGCGAGCTCGGTTTGAGGACGGGTGGCGATCGTCCGCACGAGCACGTCCGACCGAACCGGTAGCCTCCATGCGCGGCCCAAGCGGCGGGCCAGCAGCAGCGCCTGGTTGAACCCCCGCTCGCGCTCCCGTCGAGGGTGGAGCGGGACTGGTGCCAGCAGATCCGGAGCTTCGATCGGGAGACTGGCCATGTCCATCTCGGCGAGGAGGTCCCCGAGCGGCGCGGCCAGGGCCCGGCGCCTGCCGAACTTGAAGGCGTGGACCGCCTCGCGCACGACCTCCCCGTAGCGGGCCGCGGACCGCGCATAGGCGAACGGGGGAGGCCGGTGCCGGCACCGGCCGCACAGGTGCCCATCGCCCGGGGCCGGGCAGGCTTCTGCGGGCGACAGGTGGGAGAAGGGCAGGCCGCACACGCGGCAATACGGTGGGATGATGCGCTCGAGAGCGCCCCAGCAGGAGCCGCAGAGGGGATCCCGGCGGCCTTCGCCCAGGCGACGCTGGCAGACCGGACAGAACGGCGGAAAGACCAGATCTAGGAGCGCGGTGACCCAGACCCGCCGGCGCGCCCGACGGGAAAGGGACGGCGCTATGGTCGAGCAGTGTTCCAGCGTCGGCACGAGGGACAACGATCGAACCAGGACGGCTGGGCCGCCCCGCACGCCGCGCAGCGATGAGGCCACTCGAACCCTTCGGGAAACCGGAGGGCGCGCCGGTACTCGTCGAACGCCTCGCGGATCTGCCCGTGGCGCTCGAAGATCGCCCCGAGATACGCGTGAATCGAGGGGAGCTCCGGCGAGCGCACCTCGAGTTTCTGGAACTGCTCGGCCGCCTCGTCGAGCATGGCCAGCTCGAAGTAGACGCGCCCCAGCCCGAAAGCGACAGCGAGGTTCTCCGGGTGCCGCGCCGCGCCATCCTGGTAGAGCGAGATCATCCGGGCTGGACGCCCCTCGGTGCGGTGGAGATCTTCGATGCGCGACAGGAGCGGCGGGGCGGGCGTCGCCTCGAGCGCACGCTCCCAGACGCGCAGGGCCTCGCGGGCGTCCCCCGCCCTCAGATGAACGTCGCCCAGAACAAGCGCGGCCGGCAGGAAGTCCGATCGGGCACGGAGGGCGTCCCTGAACCGACTCGCCGCGCCCTGCGCATCACCCTCGGCGAGGAGGGCGCGACCCAGCTCGTACTGGATGCCGGCCAGCCACGCCTCTTCTGTCGCCCGATCCTCGCGCGGGGCGCTTCGAACCAACCGCTCCTGGGCGTCCAGCGCCTCGGCCCAGCGGCAGCGCTCTGCGGCCACATCCCGGAGCCCGCGCAGCGCCGTCAAGTGATCCCGATCACGCGCGAGCACGCGCTGGTACGTCTCGATGGCGTCGTCGGGTCGCTCGAGTCTGCGGTAGTCATCGGCCACGGTCAGAAGGGTCTCGGTGCGCTCCTCGGCGCGCAACGCCTGCAGGTGGTGACTCAGCGCGGCCGGCGCGTCGCCGCGCTGCCGGGCCAGCTCGCCAAGGCGGATCGGCACCCCCGGATGCGCCGGGTCACGCCGCAGCACCTCCTCGTAGGTTCGGGCGGCTTCGTCCGCTCTCCCCGCGAGCTGCGCCTCCACCCCGTGTCGGTAGATCTCGTTCAGCGTCTCCGCCCGGCGCGCCCGGCGTAACCGCTGGTAATCATGATAGGTGCGGCCGAGATCCCTCAGCGTCCCCAGAAGGAAGGCCAGCGCCGCGCCGATGAGGAACGCGCCCACGATCAGCACCATCAGGGGCAGGTCGTAGGTCCAGTCCCCACCGAGCGACACGCGGACGCCGGTGGTGTTGAGCGAGGTCAGGTACGCGACGAGAATACCGAACAGCAGGGCGAGGAGCAACGCGACCCGAAGCGACACAGCGAGGGCCCTGCGCTACCCGCTAGCGGGCGGCGGTCCGCTCCTCTTCCTCGACGGTCCGCTGGCACTCAATGCAGTAGCGCGCGAAGGGCAGCGCCTCGAGCCGCTTCTCGGAGATCGCTTCGCCGCAGCGCTCGCAGTCGCCGAACCCGCCGTCGTTGATCTTCTGCAGCGCGGAGACCACCTCTTTCAGGAGCCGTCGATCGCCGTTACCCAGCTCGAAGAGGAACTCGCGGTTGTACGCCGACGTGGCCTGGTCGCCCAGATCCTTGATAGAGTCGTCCTCGGGACCCTTGCCGTACAGCACGTTCTTGCCCACTTCCTCCACGAGCTGACGGTACTTCTCCTCCAGCTTTTTGCGGAAGTGGGTCAGGCGCTCCTTTTTCATCGCTGCCTCCTTCGGCAGGCCATAAGTCGGCCGCGTTAGAGGCGCAGGCTACCATGACCCTCACGCGAAATCAATCCCTTGAGCGCCCCGAAAGTGGCCCAGTTTGGCGCCGGGGCACAAGGCCAAGTTGCGAGCCAGACGAGGCCCGGGCGAGTCGGCCGCCCGAGGCCTACGTGAGTGCACGCTGACGGCTGCCGACGAGCGAGAATGAAGTATGGCGACGCAAGTTGGCCGAGTGCCAGCGGCTCTCGAGCGCGCCTCTCATCCCTCGACGGAGAGGAGCGGCGCGTCGCCCCACAAGCGCTCGAGCGCGTAGAAACCGCGCGTGGCTTCCAGGAAGACGTGGACCACTACGTCGCCGTAATCGAGCAGGAGCCAGCCGCTCTCCGCGCTCCCCTCCGTGTGCCGCGGCCGCACGCCATCGGTCCGCAGGGTGACGCGCACGGCTTCGGCGACGGTGTCGGCCTGGGTCGTGGACCGCGCGCTGCAGATCAGAAAGAAGTCCGCGATCCCCGAGAGCCCCTGCAGGTCGAGCACCGCGAGATCGAGGGCCTTCTTCTCTAGCGCCGCGCGGGCCGCGAGACGGACCACGGCTTCGGCGGTGGGCGCCATTACGCGTCTGCGCGGTACAGCCGGTGGCCGCGGATATAGGTGGCGACGGACTCGGGCATCCGATAGGCCAGGCTACGATCCTCGCGGGCCCGACGACGGAGGTCGGAGCCAGAGATGGGGAGGGAGGCCGCGCGGACCAGGAGCGGCGCCGCCGCGTTCCCCTCCCACGCGGGCGGCGATGAAGCCGCCCCACGCGTCGAGCACCCTCCCGCCGGTCGCACGAAGCCGGCCAGCCCCAGCTCCTTGAGCACTTTCTGGGCGGGGGGCGCCTCCGGTTCAAACCCCGTGCTGTTGCGCGGGACCACCACGAGGCGCGCCAGCCGCGCGATCTGCCAGGGCTCCCTCCAGCTCAACAGGTCGAGGAAGGTCTCGGAGCCGATCAGGAGGTAGAGGTCCCCCCGCCTTTGCAAGGCGGCCAGCGTCTCCACCGTGTACGAGGGCCCGCTGCGCTTGAGCTCGAGGTCGGAGACCTCGAAGCGCGGGTGCTCGCGGACGGCCAGCGCCGTCATCTGGAAGCGGTGGTGAGCGGGCGCCAGATCCGAGGCGGGTTTGTGCGGTGGCTGCGCCGCCGGCACGAAGAGCATGCGGTCCAGGTCGAGGGCTTCGCAGACCTCGTCGGCGACGAGCAGGTGGCCGAAGTGGATCGGGTTGAACGACCCCCCGAACACCCCGACACGCGGCACCGGCGGGCTACTCGCGGATATGCCCGTCGCCCCAGACGACGAACTTGGTCGTCGTCAGCTCGCGCACGCCGACCGGGCCTCGCGCGTGGAGCTTCGAGGTCGAGATCCCCATCTCGGCGCCCATGCCGAACTGCCCTCCGTCCACCAGGCGGGTGGAGGCATTCACCAGTACCGCCGCCGCGTCCACCTCCTGAGCGAAGCGGCGGGCTCGCCGGATATCACGCGTGATGATCGCTTCCGCGAGCCCCGAGCCGTGACGCCTGATATGAGCGACGGCCTCCTCGAAGGTCGCGACTACTTTGACCGCGAGGATGTGATCGAGATACTCCGTGTCCCAGTCATCAGCCCGCGCGGGACGGGCTCCCGGCATGAGGGCGCGCGCCCGCTCGTCGGCGCGGAGCTCCACGCCCGCCTCCTGGAGGCGGGCCGCCGCCACCGGCAGGAAATGGGCCGCGATGTCCGCGTGAGCCAGCAGGGTTTCCATCGCGTTGCACACGCTCACCCGCTGGGTCTTGGCGTTCAGCACCACCGTCACGGCCATGTCCAGATCGGCGCCTTCGTCCACGTAGACGTGGCAGAGCCCCTTGTCGTGCTTGAGCACCGGCACCGTGGAGCGCTCGGCCACCAGGCGCACGAATTCCTCGCCTCCCCGCGGAATGATGAGATCGAGGTACCGGTCCAACGTGAGCATGGCCAGGACAGCCGCGCGATCCGGAGTGCCCACGTGCTGCACGGCCTCGGGGGGCAGGCCCGCCTTCTCTGCGGCCTTGGCCAGGATCTGCGCGATCACAGTGTTTGAATCGAGGGCCTCGCTGCCGCCGCGCAGGAGGACCGCGTTGCCGGACTTGAGGCAGATCCCGGCGGCGTCGGCGGTCACGTTCGGGCGCGATTCGTAGATGAAGCCCACCACTCCGAGCGGGACACGAATCCGGGCGATCTCGAGACCGCTCGGCCGGCGCCAGACCTCCACCGTCTCGCCGACGGGATCGGGCAGCGCCGCCACCTGGCGCAGGCCGCTCGCCATCTCCTCGATCCGGCCCTCGGTGAGGGCGAGCCGATCGAGGAAGGCCCGACTGAGGCCTGCGGAGCGCGCCCGCTCCAGATCGGCGCGGTTGGCATCCAACACGGTCGCGGCCTTCTCATCGAGCCCGCGGGCCATCTGATGCAGCGCCTCGTTCTTGGTCCGGGTAGGGGCGAGGGCCAGGATGCGCGCCGCCTCCTTGGCCGTCCGCGCCTTCGCCTCAATGTGTGCCATCACGTCCATGCGTGTCTCCTCTGACTCCCCCGCTTCGCCCGTCCCAGAGGTATCGGTCTAACCTCCGTTCGAGCGCCGGCTTTGCCGGCGCAACTCTGTGGGGGAGGCCTCGGAGGGAGGCCTGGAGGCCCCCCTCCGATCTTCCTAGAGCACGACCAGGTTATCTCGGTGAATGACCTCGTCGAAACCCTTGTAGCCCAGCGTCTTCTCGATCTCCCTGGTCTTCGCCCCGCGGATCTTCCTGAGCTCGTCGGTGTCGTAGTTGACCAGCCCGCGCGCGAACTCCTGGCCGTCCAGCTCTGTCACTGCCACGACCGCGCCAGCTGGAAACTCCCCTTCCACTTCCACCAAGCCCGAGGGGAGCAGGCTTTTGCCCCTCTCAGTTAAGGCCTTCTTTGCTCCCGCGTCAACCACCAGCCGCCCCTGTGGCGGCACGGCGAAGGCGATCCAGCGCTTCCGCGCCGCGAGGCGATCGTCACGCGGCTGGAAGTAGGTGCCGAGGATCTCCCCCTTGATGAGCCGTTGGAGGACTGCCGGCTCGCTCCCCCGGGCAATGATCATCGGTATCCCGGACGCGTTGGCCTTCTGAGCGGCCTGGAGCTTGGTGCTCATGCCTCCGACCGAGACATGGTTCGTCGCGTCGAAGACCAGCCGCTGGATGTCTTCGGTGATGGCTTCTACGGTCTCGAGCCATCGCGCGGTCGGATCGCGCCGTGGATCTCCGGTGTAGAGGCCATCCACGTCGCTGAGCAGCACCAGAAGATCGGCGTCGATCAAGTGGGCCACGTGCGCGGCGAGGTTGTCATTGTCCCCCACTTTGATCTCGTCCACCGCGACCGTGTCGTTTTCGTTCACCACGGGGAGGACCCCGAAGTCGAGCAGGGCCAGGAGTGTGTTCCGCGCGTTGAGGTAGCGCCCACGGTCGCTGATGTCCTGGCCTGTGAGCAACACCTGCCCGACCTGGATGCCGTGCTTCTTGAAGGCCTGCTCGTAGTGCCACATGAGCGTCGACTGGCCCACCGCCGCTGCCGCCTGCTTTTCGGGGATGGAGCGCGGCCTCGCCGAAAGCCCGAGGCGCGCCATCCCCGTGGCGATGGCGCCCGAGGATACCAGCGCCACCTCGCGGTGATCTCTCACCAGCGCTGCCACATCGCCGGCCAGCCGGGCGATGACCGCACCCGAAGGGCCCTGACCGGGCACGGTGATCAGGCCGCTGCCGACCTTGACCACCACGCGGCGCACCCGACTCAGCGCTCGGCGGGTACCCATGGCTCGCCGGCCAGGCGGTCGGCCACCTCTCGCACGAGGGCCGACAAGCCGATGCCGGTGATGGCGGAGATAGCATGGAACGGTAACCCTTCGGCCGCGCAGAACCGTTCGAGCGCGCGGCGGCGCTCGTCGGTCCCGGGCAGCTCCGCCTTGTTGGCTGCCACGATCTGGGGGCGCACGGCCAGGTCCTCCGAAAAGGCGCCGAGCTCACCATGGATCGTCCGATAGTCCTCCAGGGGATCGCGTCCATTCGTGGGATCGAGGTCGACCAGATGGATCAAGAGGCGGGTCCGCTCGATGTGCCTCAGGAAGCGATGGCCCAGCCCCTTCCCCTCGGCCGCGCCGGCGATCAGGCCCGGCACGTCGGCGATCGCGAAGCTCCGGTGCTCGTCCACGCGCACGATTCCGAGGGTGGGCTCGAGCGTGGTGAACGGGTAATCGGCGATCTTGGGCTTGGCCGCCGACACGCGCGACACCAGCGTCGACTTGCCGGCGTTGGGGAAGCCGATGACGCCCACATCAGCCAGGAGCTTGAGCTCCATGCGGATCCAGCGTTCCTCGCCCGCGCGGCCGAGGTCGGCCCGACGCGGCGCCCGGTTGGTGGAGCTCGTGAAGCGGGCATTGCCCCGGCCGCCGCGCGCCCCCCGCGCGACCAGCAGCCGCTGGCCGGCCATGGTCAGATCCCCGCGCAGCTCCCTGGTGTCGCGCTCGAACACCACGGTGCCGAGGGGAACGCGGAGCACGGTATCGGCTCCGCTCCGGCCGTGCTTGTTGGCTCCCTTGCCGTGCTGGCCCCGCTCGGCCGTGTAGTGGCGCTGATAGTGATAGTCGAGGAGGGTGGTGATGGTGGGATCGGCCTCGAGGAACACACTGCCGCCATCGCCCCCGTCACCGCCATCGGGGCCGCCGCGCGGGACGAACTTCTCCCGGCGGAAGCTCACGCATCCTGCGCCTCCGTCGCCGCCCTTGACGAAGATATCGATCTCGTCAACGAACATCGCGGGTTCCAGAGGCGCCGGGAAACGCGCCGGGGCGGGTCAGGCGGGCTGCTGGGCAACGCTGACGAACTTGTCGTCGCCCCTGCGCTCGAAGCGCACGTATCCGTCGGACTTCGCGAAGAGGGTGTGGTCGACTCCGATACCGACGTTGACGCCCGCCTTGAAGCGCGTGCCGCGCTGACGCACCAGGATGCTGCCCGCGGTCACGAATTGGCCGCCGAAGCGCTTCACCCCGAGCATCTGCGCGTTGGAGTCGCGACCGTTTCTCGAGCTTCCGACGCCTTTCTTGTGGGCCATGAGACTATACCTCGATCTTCGTGATGCGCACCGCGGTCAGGGTCTGACGGTGCCCGCGGTGCCGCCGGTAGTTCTTCCGCCGCTTGAACTTGACCACCACGACCTTGGCGCCCTTTCGCTCCGAGAGCACCTCGCCTGTCACCTTGGCCCCGGACAGCGCCTCCGGCTCGATCGTCACCTGGCCGTCCTGGTTGACCAGGAGCACCTCGTCGAACTCCACCGAGGTCCCCTTCGGCTTGCCGAGCCGCTCGACCTTGATCACCTGCCCCGGCGCCACACGGTACTGCTTGCCACCCGTCGCAATCACCGCTTCCATAGTGATCTCACTTTGACATGGAGTATTTTTGCCTTGCGCCCGGGCCTCGTCTACCACAGCCGCCGCGGGCTAGGCTCAGCAGCCAGCCTGGAACTCGATCAGCTGAAACTGCCGCGGGCCACCATAAAACCACACCAGCGCCGGTAAAGTCAAGCGAGACGAGCCTTTAGCTGATCTTTCTACGCGGCTGTCAGGTACTGGGCTAGCCGCTGACGCAGGAACAACCGCGAGCGATGCACCCGCGACTTCACCGCGGGGAGGCTGATGCTCAGCGTCTCGGCGATCTCGGGATTCGACAACCCCTCCACATCGTGCAGGACGAAGGCCGTCCGGTAGTCGCCCGGGAGATCGTTGATGGCCGTGGTGAGCACGGCCCGCAATTCGGTCTGCAGGGCCGGTTCCTCCACCTTGGCGGACCAGTCTCCGACCGGCTCGGCGTGACGGCCCTGCTCGTCGAACGAAGGCGAGAGATCCTCCCACGAGACCTCGCGGCGCTTGCCCTGCCGCCCCCGTAGCTTCTGATACGCGGTGTTGGCGGCGATCCGGTAAAGCCAGCTCCCGAAGGCCGACTCGCCCTTGAAGGTGTCGATCTTCCGCGCGGCCGTCCAGAGGGCGTCCTGCACGACCTCCTCGGCGTCCTGCTCATTGCCGGTGATGCGGATGGCGAGCCGATACACGCGATCGCCGTATGTGGCGACGAGGGCCTCGGCGGCACCGGCATCCTGGCGCCGCAGACGTTCCACCAGCCCCGCGTCCCGATCAGCCTTGGGTGCCGCCAGGGCACTCGCCTGCGGCTGTCCCAGCCTCCCTTGAAGCGTCGGGGGTTCCATATCGTTCTCCCGCGCGCCGGTGCATCCGGCGCGCCCGGTATCTAGAATCGACTCAGCTTGGCGTGTAGAGCGTCAGGTACTGCTTCAGCTCCTCCACGCACCGCTCCATGACCGTGATGTCCTTGGTAACCTTGGTCAGAAGGATCGCACCCTCGAGGGCCGCCACCACGAACTGAGCGACGGCGACCGGCTCGCATTCCTGCCGGACACGTCCGCCCGTCCGACCGCGGCTCAAGGCCTCCGTGAGCCGCGAGCCCCACTCCGTGAAGATACCCGCCAGCCGCCGACGAAATCCCTCGTGCACGTCGGACAGTTCGGAGGCCAGATTCCCTATCGGACAGCCGCCGACGCACTTTCGCCGTCGCTGGTTCTCCAGGACCCTGTCCAGAAACGCCTGGATCTGGGCGATTGGATCGGCCGAGGTGTCGGCGAAGACCGGCTGGAGCGTACGTTCGCCGGACCCCCGCATAAGCCGGTCGATGATCGCGTAACCTAGGTCTTCCTTGCTCCTGAAGTAGTAGTAGAAATTCCCCTTCCCGACTCCGCTCTCTCTCAGGACATCGTCCAGCGACGTGCAATGATACCCTCGCAAGTGGATGAGCCGAGTTGCGGCATCCAGGATCTGGTCTCGCGTCGCGGCACCCCTGTGGCTCTTAGTCGCCGTCGTCATCCGTGCGTGCTCCTGACTACAAACTGTACCAACTGGTCGGTACACATTATCGCAGCCGCACCTTGAATTGTCAATACACTGATTTTACAGCTTTTTATCAGTTACTTAGGCGACACCAGACGAGGCTTCCGGCGATTGCACTTGACGCGTGGTCAGAGTGGTCGGTGGGTCGGTGGTCAGGAAGGGAATGTGACCAACTTCAAGAGATCTGCTGTCAGATCGTATAGCTGGGCGCAGCCGGCCTCCCCGCCCAGCAGTCCCTGGATCCGCTTACGAAGCGAGGCGTCGGCGGGCTGCCCGATCATGGCAGCGATCTTGTCCTGGGGCTCGGTGCAGATCCCCTGGTATGGCAGCCGCGACGTGATCGAATCGGCGGCAACAATGGTCCGCGAGTCGAGGTCCACTTCGTAGTGGAGATCGAAGCCGTGGACATTGTCGTGCATGGAATGAAACAGGTGGAGCCGGCGCGCGGTCAGCACGAGGCGCGACAGCTTCCTTCTGACGAAGATCCTCCGGGCCCCCGCCGGCGGGGTATAGAGCTCCGGGACCATGGGGGTCGATACGGGGCGCGTGCCGAGGAGCGCCCGCCCGGCCTCGCTGTAGGTGAAACAGGAGTTGGGTAGGTCTATCCAGCCCGTGGTGTCGAGCTGCCAGCATCTGAGCGCGTCACCTCGCTCGAGGCCCGCCGTCGCCTCGGCTGGCAGCTTGGTGGCTTGCCGGGCGAGCCGCGCCACTTCGATACCGGCGTCCACGAAGAGCCAGGCTCCGCTCCCGAACCCGCAGACCTCGACCAGCCGCTTGGTGAAGCCGGCCACCATCCGCGTCCCGCTCAGCCGGCCGAGCGCGTCCGCGATAACGGGATCCACGGGACCGCCAAGGATGCGCCCTCGGGCCTCGCGGACTTCGTAGCCCGGCGAAGGGGTACCGATCACGGAGAGCTCGATCGAGCAATCGTCGTCGGTGATCGCCACCGTATGGGTGAACGCGTCCTCATGGGTGTTGTCCACCCACCCCTCCGTCGTGCGCTCGTACCGGTCTCGGCCGACCAGGAAGGGAGACGTGATCATCAACTGCGGCCTCCGAACCATCTCACGTTCGCCTCGCCGCGCTCCTCGCCTGCGGCTCGTCGGCCGCGCCTCGGCTCACACAGCCTCCGAACCATCTCACGTTCGCCTCGCCGCGCTCCTCGCCTGCGGCTCGTCGGCCGCGCCTCGGCTCACACATCACTTGGGGAGATATTTCTCGGGGTTGGCGTCGAACTTGACCTTGCAGCCCACTGCGCAGAAGTACACCATCTGCCCCTGGTAGTTCGACTGGGCGGCAGCCTTCTTGGGGTCGACTTCCATGTTGCACACGGGATCTTTGGCCATCGCGGATCCTCCTCTCACACGCTCTTGGGCTTGAAGCGCTTCAGCCGGAGACTGTTGGCGACCACCGACACGGAGGAGAGCGCCATGGCCAGCCCCGCCAGAATGGGGGACAGCACGATGCCCCAGATCGGATAGAGCGCTCCCGCGGCCACCGGCACAAGGACGAGGTTATACCCGAACGCCCAGCCGAGGTTCTCCTTGATGATCTGGATGGTCCGGTGCGACAGCTCGATAGCCGTCACCACTCCGCGGAGATCGCCGCGCATCAGGGTCACATCGGCCGCCTCGATGGCCACGTCCGTGCCTGTGCCCATGGCGATACCCACATCGGCCTGGGCGAGCGCCGGGGCATCGTTGATGCCGTCGCCCACCATGGCCACCAGCCGCCCCCCTTGCTGAAGCCGCTTGATCTCGGTGGCCTTCTGCTCCGGCAGGATCTCGGCGATCACCTGTTCGATCCCGGCTTGGCGAGCGATGGCCTCGCCGGTCGTCCGGGTGTCCCCGGTCAGCATCGCGACCTCCAGACCGAGCGCTCGCAGCGCCTGCACGGCGCCGCGCGCTTCGGGCTTGAGCACGTCGGCGACGGCCACGATGCCCTGCGCTTCCCCGGCGAAAGCGACATAGACGACGCTCTTGCCCTGAGCGGCCAGCTCCTGCACGCGCTCTTGCAATGCCGAGATGTCGATCCCGTGCGCAGCCATCATCCGGGCATTGCCCAGCAGGATCCGGCCATCGGAGGCGAGCACATCGACGCCGTGCCCCGGCACAGCCTGGAACTCACTCACCGGCGCGAGCGCGAGCCCGCGCGCTTTGGCCAGGGTGACGATGGCCTCGCCCAGCGGGTGTTCGGAGCCCTGCTCGGCTGCGGCGGCAAGCGCCAGCAACTCGTCGGCGGCCACACCGGCAGCGGGAACCACGTCGGTCACAACGGGCTTGCCGATGGTGAGGGTGCCGGTCTTGTCGAGGACGACGACGCCGACTCGATGGAGCAGCTCGAGCGCCTCGGCGCTCTTGATGAGGACACCCAGCAGCGCGCCCTGACCCGTCCCCACCATGATGGCGGTCGGTGTCGCGAGTCCCATGGCGCAGGGGCAGGCGATGACCAGCACGCCGACGGCATTGGTCAGGGCATAGAAGAACGCCGGCGCCGGCCCCCAGAGCCACCAGACGCCGAAGGTGACGGCGGCGATGACGAGGACCACCGGGACGAAGACCGACGCGACCCGATCGGCCAGGCGCTGAATCGGGGCCTTGGAGCCCTGCGCCTCCTCCACCAGCCTGATGATCTGGGCGAGCACGGTTTCCTTGCCCACACGCGTGGCCTGGAAGGTGAAGCTGCCTGTCCGGTTGACGGAGCCCCCCACCACCGCGGCCCCCGGTCCCTTCTCGACCGGCAGGCTCTCGCCGGTGAGCATGGATTCGTCGACACTCGACGCTCCCTCGACGATCTCGCCGTCCACGGCGATGCGCTCCCCGGGTCTCACGCGCAGGAGATCGCCGATCGCCACGTCGCTGATCGGGAGATCCTCTTCCTGCCCGTCCCTGAGGAGGCGGGCGGTCCGGGGCTGGAGCGCCACCAGGCGCCGGATGGCCTCCGAAGTCCCGCCCCGCGCCCGCGCCTCGAGCCACCGGCCGAGGAGGAGGAAGGTCATGAGGAGCGCCGAGGCCTCGTAGTACGGCATGGCCCCCGTGGCCACGAAGCGATGGGGCCACAGGGTCACCGCCACGCTGAAGAAATACGCCGCACTGGTGCCGATGGACACGAGGGTGTTCATGCTGGCGGAGCGGTGGAGGAGCTCCTTCACAAAGCCCCGGTGGAACTCCCAGCCGACCCAGAATTGGACCGGCGTGGTGAGCCCCCAGAGAAGCCACGGATTCCGCAGCCAGTGGGGAGCCCAAGTGAAGACCTCATGCATGCTGCCGAGCAGCACCGGGACCGAGAGGGCCGCCCCCACCAGGAACTTGACCTGGAGGAGACGGTTCTCCTGCCGGCGCTCCTCCTGTTCGCGATCCCGTGTCGCCGCGGTTCCGGCGATCTCGGCTGGCACCGTGTACCCGGCGGCGGCCACGGCCTGACGCAGATCCGCCAGCGAGGGCCCATCGCTCGCCACATCAACGGTGGCGCGCTCGGTGGCCAGGTTCACCATAGCCCTGCGCACCCCGGGGACCGCCAGGAGCGCCTGTTCCACCTTGTTAACGCACGAGGCGCAGTGCATCCCCTTCACGGGGAAACCAAGTCGGGTAGCCTGCTCGTCCTTCATCGTCATGACCCCGATCCTCCGTAACGGCGCCTCAGACCGACTCCGTTCGAGCGCCGGCTTGGCCGGCGCAACCTACTCGAGCGGCTCGCCTCGGACGCTGCCTGGGCTCAGCCCGCGGCGGTCCTGCGGCTCGCACTGCCGCCTCGGGAGAGGTTCGGAAGGAAGCCCCTCCGAGTTTCCTAGCGCCCCGAGAAGCGGGAGAAGACCTCGAGCAGCTCCCCCACCTTCTTCTGGCGCTCGCGCGTATTGCCGGAGTGGATCGCTTCCGACACGCAGCTCTCAATATGCTGCCCCAGCACCAGCTTCTGCACCTGTTCGACGGCCCCCTGAACGGCGGCGAGCTGGAGGAGGATGTCGACGCAATACTTGTCATCTTCCACCATCCGCTGGATGCCCTGCACCTGTCCCTCGATGCGCCGGAGCCTGCCCAGTGCCTTGGCCTTCGTGTCCGCGTCCATCATCGTGGGTGTCGCCTCGTGTGTGGGTGACGTCTCACGCGGGCTGCCGCTTCATGAGCATCCGCCAGACCGAGTACCCGGACAGCGCGGCGGCCAGATGCTTGAGGCTGTGACCGCTGACGACGGCGCCCATTATTGGAAATATACCCTACAGGGGTACTCTATCACAACTTTAGGACGGCCGTACCGGCCCCCGGGATTCAGGCCGGGAGGTCGGGGAAGAGCGACGGTTGGGTCGGGAAGGCGCCGGCAGGCGTGGCCGGCGGGCGACGCCGACGCGCGGCGGGTCGGTTGCTGCGCTTGGGAGCCGGCTTCCGGGGCTGGCGCTTGGGCCTGACCCAGCCCTTCTGGCGGGCGATTTTCTCCCCCTGCTTGATCACCGTGAGGTCCACGAGCCTGGCCAGCGGATGGGCCAGGAGCTGCAGGTACTTCACCCAGTAGCGCGGCGAGTAGGCCCACGTCTTCATCTGCTCGGTCGCCAGCGCGAGGGCGACACGATCACCCTTCCTGGCGGCCAGCTTGAGCTGACTGATGATGGCGGCCCGGCTCGGCCGGGCGGGCCGCGTCACAAGGCCCCCAGTTCGCAGCGCGACGTGAGGGTGGCGTGGACCATAGACTTGAGCTTGGCGACCCACACCCACCGCGCCGTCTCCGACGGAAGCCAGGATGGCAACCGATGGCTCCCGCTGGCCGGCGTGGGAATCAGCGGCAACAAGATGCCCGAGACTGTCACTTGAACGTCACGTCGTACTGCTCGCGGTGGTAGGAGGGGACCGCCTGCACGGCGATCTTCCGGCCGATCATGGCCCGCAGGCGCTCGATGGCGTCCGCCCGCTCCGTCTCCAGATAGCCCGCCGCGTCCGGGTGGACGCGGACCAGCACCTCCTGCCCGGCTCCTTCCTGGGCACCGGCCTGAACCTTCCGGAAGATCTCGGCGGCCAGGGTCGCATCGGACTTCACGACGCCGCTGCCCTTGCAGGTGGGGCACGGCGCGCAGAAGAGCGACTGCAGGCTCTGGCGCACGCGCTTGCGCGTCATCTCGACCAGTCCTAGCTCGGAGATCTCGAGCACGTTGGTGCGGGCCTTGTCCTCCGCGAGTACCCGCGTCAAGGCCTTGAAGACCTGGTCGCGGTGCTCGGAGCGCTCCATGTCTATGAAGTCGATGATGATGATCCCGCCCAGGTCTCGCAATCGGATCTGGCGGACGACCTCGGTCACCGCTTCCAGGTTGATCTTGAGCACGGTCTCCTCGAAGTCCCGCTTACCCACGTACTTGCCGGTGTTGACGTCGATGGCCACCAGGGCCTCGGTGTGGTCGATGACGATGTAGCCGCCCGACTTGAGCCAGACGCGGCGCCGCAGGGCCTTCTCGATCTCCTTCTCGATCCCGGTGGCCTCGAAGATGGGCGCGTCCTTGTCCCAAAGCTTCACGCGGCCCGCGAGCTGGGGAACCAGCGAGGACGCGAACTGCACGCATTTCTCGTAGGTGCCGTGGTTGTCTACGAGGAACTCGTGCACCTCGGGCGAGAAGAGGTCCCGGACCACGCGGAACGTGAGATCCATCTCCTCGTGCAGGATCGAGGGCGCCCGCGCCGCCTCGAAGCGGCCCTGGATCTGGGTCCACAGGCGGCTCAGGAACTGGATGTCGGCCGCCAGATCCTCCTCGCCCTTCCCCTCGGCGACCGTCCTCACGATGAACCCGCCGCCCGGGGGGCGGAGGCCCTTCACGATCCCGCGCAGGCGCTCCCGCTCCTCATCCTCGCGGATCCGGCGCGAGACCCCGACGTGGCGCGCCTGCGGCATGTAGACGATGGAGCGGCCGGGCAGCGAGACGAAGGAGGTGACGCGGGCGCCCTTGGTTCCGAGGGATTCCTTGGACACCTGGACCAGGATCTCCTGGCCCTTGTGGAGGAGTTCCTCGATTGGCGACGACGGGACGAACGGGCGCGGCTCGGGCGCGGCCTCCGCCGCTTCCACGTCGGCGGTGTCCTCGTCGCCGTCGTGCCCGAGATCGCGGTCGTCCTCGCCGAGGTTGGCCGTGTAGTCGCCGCCGTAGAGGAAGGCGTCCTTCTGGAGCCCAATGTTCACGAAGGCCGCCTGCATGCCGGGCAGGACGTTGGTGACCACGCCCTTGTAGATGCTGCCGACGATGGAGCGGCGGCCTTCCCGCTCCACGTAGAGTTCGGTCAGGAGATTCCCGTCCTGGACGGCGAGTCGGGTCTCGATCACGCCGGCATTAACGACGATCCGCTTTTCCACTTGAGTCCTCGATCCGGGACCCGGAAGCCCGGCCGGCAATTCCCGCGTTAACGGAACTGCCGCATTCGGATCGAGAGCAGGAGCCCCAGCCCCATCAGTGACGCCACCATGGACGACCCGCCGTAGCTCATCAACGGCAGCGGGATCCCCACGACGGGCAACAGCCCCGTTACCATTCCCAGGTTGATCAGGGTTTGGGCGGCGAAGACCGCGGTCACCCCGAGCGCAAGCACGCGCCCTCGGGGCTCCCGCGTGCTGGCGGCGATCTCGAACCCCCGGAGCACCAGGAGGCTGTACGCCACGATCAGCACGAGGCAACCGATGAAACCCCACATCTCGGCGAACACGGCAAAAATGAAGTCTGTGTGACGCTCTGGGAGAAAGGCGAGCCGGCTCTGCGTAGCGCCGCTCACACCTTTGCCCAGGAGCTGTCCCGAACCGATGGCGATTTTCGCCTGGATGACATTGTAGGCCGTTCCGAGGGGATCCCGGAACGGGTCGAGATATACCAGCAACCGGTCCTGCTGATAGGGCTTGAGGGCGAACCAGCCGAGCGGCAGGGCCGCCAGTCCAGCCAATGCCAACGCCCCGAGCACTCGGAGCCGTACCCCCACGCCGACGAGCACGGCTGTCATGACGGGGATGAGCACCAGTGCCGTTCCCAGATCGGGCTGACGCACCACCAGCAGGAACGGCACGCCCATGAGCGCGAGCGATCCGACCACGGTGCCCCGGGATAGGGGCTCGCCGCGCGGGGACGCGAGTGCCCACGCGAGCATCAAGACGAAGATGAGCTTGAACAGCTCCGATGGCTGGAGCGTGACCGGGCCCACTTGGATCCACCGGCGGGCGCCCGACACCGTCCGTCCGAGCACGAAGACAGCCACCAGCAGGGCCACCCCCATCACGTAAAACGCGGGGGCGACGCGCACCAGGATCCGATAGTCCACGCTGACCACTACGAGCAGGGCCACGAGCCCGATCCCTACCGAGGAAAGCTGCCGCCAGGCGAGCGCCGTGCCGCCCCGACCGGGCGCCAAATTCCACATCGAGAGGATACTCAGCGCGATGATGAACAGCGCGGTCGCCAGCAGGGACCAGTCCACGTTCTGCAGGAGCCGGCGGTCGACCCTCAGCATCACGCCTCCTCCCCGAGGGCGACCATGGCCACCTTCTCCAGGAAGATCGACTGGTAGATCTCACGCGCAATGGGCGCCGCTACCTGACCGCCCTTGCCGCCGCGTTCGACCAGCACCACCACGACGACCTGCGGGTCCTCGGCCGGGCCGAAGGAGGCGAACCAGGCATGATCCTGGCCGCGGGCGGCGTCGCTCTTGGCAACGCTCTGGGCGGTGCCCGTCTTGCCGGCAATCAGCACGCCCGGGAGGCGGGCCGCCGCTCCAGTGCCGCCCTCGTTCACCACCCCGACGAGCGCGCTCCTCAGGAAGGCCCAGACCACCGGGGAAAGGTCTGCGTGCCCGGTCATCTTGCTCGCGCCCGAATACGCGAGCGTGCCGTCGGCCTTTTCCACCCGCTGGACCAGCCGCGGCTTCCACAGGATGCCGCCGTTGGCGAAGGCGCTCATCATCCGCGCCACCTGCATCGGCGTGACCAGCGTCCGGCCCTGCCCGATGGAGATATTGATGGTGTCGCCGGCCTGCCACCCGCGGCGGTCACGCCTCCGCTTCCAGTCGACGAACGGGATCAGTCCCGGCTTCTCGCCGCCCAAATCGGCCCCCGTGGGAGAGCCGAGGCCGAAGGCGCGAGCGTACCGGACGATGGCCTCGGGCCCCACCTTGAGGCCGGCCTGGTAGAAGAAGATGTTGCACGAGTGGATCAGCGCCGACCGCAGGTCCACGTGCCCGTGCCCGCCCTCCTTCCAGTCCTTGAAGGTCCACGCCCCCAAGTGGAACTGGCCATTGCAGTAGGTGCCGTCCATGGGCGTGAGCGATCCCTCCTGGAGCCCGGCCGCCGCGACGATGATCTTGAACACTGAGCCCGGCGCGTACTGGCTCTGGAGCGCCCGGTTCATCAAGGGAGTCATGGGATCCCCAACGAGCCGCTGCCAATCTTCGCGGTCTAGGTTCCCCGTGAGCCGATCCAAGGCGAACGCCGGACTAGACGTCATCGCCAGCACATCGCCGTTGCGCGGGTCCATCACCACGACAGCGCCGGCGTGTCCCGCCATGGCGCGCTCGGCCGCCTCCTGGATCCGCCGGTCGACGCTGGTGATCACCTGGGCGCCCGGGTCGGGCTGCTCGCGCTTCACAACCCGCACCGGACGCCCAAGAGCATCGACCTCGATCCGCTCACCACCATCCTTGCCGCGCAGGTACTCGTCCAGCAGCCGCTCCAAGCCGAATTGCCCGATCATGTCGCCGCGCCGGTACCGGCCCTGCTTCATCTGCTCCTCGCTGACCTCGCGGACATATCCGAGCAGGTGGGCGGCGAAGGTGCTGGTGGGATACACGCGCTGGGGCTCGACCTCGACGATCACGCCCGGCAGTTCGAGCTTCCGCTCTTCCACCTTGGTGACTTCCTCGAGCGAGAGCCCGCGGCGCACTCGGACGGGGCGGAAAGAATCCGGGGGCACTCGATCCAGCGACTCTCGAAGCTCGGCGAGCGGGATCTTGAGGAGGACCGATAGTCGCGCGAGCAGGGTGTCGCGATCCTCCATCTCGCGCGGGATGAAGGAGAGCGTGAACGCCGGGCGATTGTCCACCAGTGGCAGACCGTTCCGGTCGAACAGGATCCCGCGCGGCGCGGCTACCGGCCGGATGCGGATTCGGTTCTTCTCCGACATCTCCTGAAGGTGGCCGCCTTCCAGCGCCTGCAAATACCAGAGCTGGCCCAACAACCCCGAGAAGCCGATCATCGCCAGTACCGACAGGGCCAGCACCCGCCGGCTCCACGCGTCGCGCCGGTCTTCCGGCTGATGCCCTAGGTCCACATCCACCTCCTCAGGGCCGGGGCGGCGGTCATGAACAGCACACAGGCCGAGCCGAGGAAACCGTTATAGAGAGCCTGGGGCAGGATCACGTGCACCATCAGCCCGCCGAGGGAAGCGGGAAAGTGGAAGAGCTGGAGCAGGACGTAGCGCACGAGGCCTTCCGCCACGGTCAAGAGCACAAGACCAGGCACCTGGACCAGCGGGCTCGCGACCCAGAGCCGCCCGACGAGGAGCCCCATGCCGAATCCCGCCAGTGCCTTGGTGAGCCCCTGGACGCCGATGAGCCCGCCCCCGGCCATGTCTTGGAGGAAGCCGGCGACAAAGCCGACCAGGCAGCCGGTTTCCGGCCCGCGCCGGAGCGCCAGGAACACGGTCAGGATCAGAGGCAGATCCGGGGTGACACCTCCCACGCTCAGCGCCGGCACGACGCTCCACTGGGCGAGGCTGCCGCCAAGGGTCATGAGCAGGAACAAGGCACGCACGGCGCTAGAACACTCGGAGGGGGGCTTCGCCCCCGTTCCGAAACCTCCCCCCAGGATGCGGTGGTGCGAGCCGCAGGACGTCGCGGGGCTGGGGCCCCGCCGTCCGAGGCGAGCCATCCGGAAGATCGAGCCGCAGGACGTCGCGGGGCTGGGGCCCCGCCGTCCGAGGCGAGCAATCCGGAAAACTTGCGCCGGCAAAGCCGGCGCTCGAACAGCGTCCCTCACATCGCACGCGGTTTTCTCCGAAAGGCTCCTAGTCTACCCGTCGGGAGTAAAGAGGCCGGCGATATCCTGCGTCGTCTGGCCAGTGAGCAGCAATACCTCCTCGACGCGGGCGAAGTCGACGGCGGGAGCCAGCACCGCGAAGTGGAAGAGTGCCGAGCCCTTGTCCTCGATCGTGGCCACCCGGCCAATGGGCACTCCTTTCGGGAAGAGGTTACCCAGCCCGGAGGTCACGACGACGTCTCCGGGCGCCACCTGCGCGCCGTCCCGCGCCATGAACTTCAAGCGCACCGTGCCGCCGGCGTCTCCCTCAACCAGGCCGAGCGTGCGGGTGCGCTGGACCACGGCGCCTACGGTGGAGGCGGGGTCATTCAGGAGTTGGACCACCGAGGCCCCGGGTCTCACCTGGACAACGCGGCCCACCAGGCCTTCGGGAACGACCACGGGGACTTGGCGAGCGACGCCATTGCTGCGCCCGCGGTTCACCGTGAGCACGCGCACCCACCCGCCCGCCTCGCGCCCGACGACCTCTCCGGCCAGAGTCGACAGCGGCAGCCGCTCGCGTAGCGCGAGCAGCCGTCGCAGCCGGGCGTTCTCGTGCCGGGTTTCCTCCACCTGCAGGGCCTGGAGCTTGAGCCGCTCGGCTTCCGCCCGGAGCACCATGTTCTCGTTCCGCACCGACTTCCAGTCGACGTAGGTCGTCCAGATACCGAGGGCTCCACGATGGATCTTCACGAGGAAACTCTGGACGGGAGTGACGACGAGCGCGACCAGATCCGCCGCCCGCCCGGTCCCGCCGCCCCGCGTCTGGACGGTCAGGAGCAGCAGGCATACGAGGAGGACCGAGACAGGAAGCCCGTACCTGCGAAATCTCACTGCAACGCTGCCCTCTGGCGCGATGCCCGCTCACGGCCTGGCCCGCGGCCGGTGCTCAGGCGGGGAGCGCCACTTTCTTGAGGAGATCCAATTGATCGAGGACCTTGCCCGTCCCGAGGGCCACGCAGGAGAGCGCATCATCGGCAACAGTAATTGGGAGATCGGTCTCCTGGCGTAAGAGCTGATCCAGGCCGCGGAGCAAGGCGCCGCCGCCCGTGAGCACGATACCCTTGTCCACGATGTCCGCCGCCAACTCAGGCGGCGTCCGCTCCAGACACGTGCGCACCGCATCGACGATGGCTATGACCGGCTCCCGGAGCGCCTCGCGGATCTCCTCGTCGGTCACGAGGATGGTCTTGGGGATGCCGTCGATGAGATCGCGCCCCTTGACCTCCATGGTGAGGCGCTCGCCGCCCATGGGGTAGGCCGATCCCAACTTGATCTTGATCTCCTCCGCGCGTCGCTCTCCCACCAGGAGGTTGTAGTGCTTCCGGATGTACTGGACGATCGCCTCGTCCATCTCGTCGCCGGCGATCCGGACGGACTTCGAATACACGATCCCTGATAGCGAGACCACCGCGACCTCGGTGGTGCCACCGCCAACATCCACGATCATGTTGCCGCCGGGCTCCTGGATGGGTAAGCCGGCGCCGATGGCCGCGGCCATTGGCTCCTCGATCAGATACACTTCACGCGCCCCGGCCTGCATGGCGGAGTCGCGCACGGCGCGCTTTTCCACCTGCGTGATCCCGGACGGCACGCCGATGACGATGCGCGGGTGCACCAGGGTGCGGCGCCGGTGCACCTTGTTGATGAAGTAGTGCAGCATCTTCTCGGTGACATCGAAGTCAGCGATCACGCCGTCCTTGAGTGGGCGAATCGCAGTGATGTTGCCCGGCGTCCGGCCGAGCATGGCCTTCGCCTCGTGGCCCACCGCAAGCACCGAATGATCGGCCAGGTGAATGGCGACGATGGACGGCTCGTTCATCACGATGCCCTCGCCGCGCACATACACGAGGGTGTTGGCGGTGCCCAGATCGATGGCGAGGTCATTGGAGAAGAGCCCGGCGAGAAGGCTGATCAGCATGCAGCACCCACCTCGGGACCGTCGTTAATCATGACAGGGGAGACGCGCTGGCCAGTGTAGCATTCGATGCTCGGTGAGACAAGAAAACCCTCAGGCTTTTCGCCAACATGGACGTCACTGGCGCGACACGGCGGCGTGACACGACGCGGGGCTGACGCTGGGCCGGGAAAACGGGCACCATTTCGATTAGTTAGCGGCCAGGCGATCATCGAGAACGTCGCGGTCGACGGACGGCCGGGGCCGGGCCTTGATCGCAAGCTTCGCGCTCGCCGAGGCGGGGCGCGTGAGCGGATCGGAGTGAGACGGGGTGAGATGAGGCTGTGCGCGCAGAATCCTGGCCCTGGATATTCCTTGACACGAGGCGGCGCACCGGCTATCATCTGGATCGGTCGCAGGTTCACTCGGTTTCCGGATTCAAAGCGAACAGGAAGTCGCTGGGTTCGAGATCAACGCCGTGAGGACCTCAGGTCCCACGGCGTTTTCGTTTGTCCTTCAATTCTGGAGGACGGCCCCGTCATGGTGACGGGGTATCAGCGAGGCGAAAGCCTCAAGAGAAAGAGGTAGCAGACAGATGGCTCAGGGTCACGTGAAGTGGTTCAACGACGCGAAGGGGTACGGCTTTATCTCCCAAGAGGACGGCGAGGACGTGTTCGTGCATTTCAGCGCCATTCAGGCTCAGGGTTTCAAGAGCCTGGTCGAGGGAGACAAGGTCGAGTTCGAGGTCACCAAGGGGCCCAAGGGGCTCCAGGCCTCCAACGTCCGCAAGGTCTAGGGCGCCAGCAGCCCTCAGAGCAGGGGGCCCCGGCTAGGCCGGGGCCCCCTGCTCCCTCCTTCTCATACCTGCCCGTAAACCGAATCGGCTTGGCAGCGTCGCCCCCTTCGGGGTTCGGGGTGTTGACCGGAGCCCTCCAGACCCCCAAAACAGCCTTGACAGCAGTTTCGGGCCTTTGCTAATCTGCTCGCCGGATTGGGTGACGTGGAAGTGCCGCTTGGTCCGTACGTGACAGAGGAACCGAGTGTAAGAGGTAGTGGCGCCCGAGGACTCCAGTCCTCGACGGCGCTTTTTTTATTCCCCCCGATCCTGGGGGACCCCCGGCCATGGTGGCCTGGGGATTACACGGACGGCTCATCCCCGTCCTAAGGAGAGAGGGAACAGACGTATGGCACAGGGTACGGTCAAGTGGTTCAACGACGCAAAGGGGTATGGCTTCATCCAGGTAGAGGGCGGGGAGGATGTCTTCGTCCACTACAGCGCCATCCAGGCGCAGGGCTTCAAGAGTCTAGCGGAGGGTGACAAGGTGGAATTCGAGGTGACAAAGGGGCCGAAGGGGCTGCAGGCGTCCAACGTTCGCAAGAGCGTGTAGGCTCGTCGCTGGACCACTTGACGGCCCGCCGGGCTTTCCGGCGGGCCGTTTCATTTCCCGACCGGACATACCCGAGAACGCCTACCAGGAAAAAAGAAAGCCCCGACGATATTGCGGCAGCGCCTGCCGTGCCGCCCCGCTGGTGAAGGGCGGGATCGTCGGGGCCGGTGGCTCCTGGGTCCTCCAGGCCCACCTGCTACTTCTTGCTTCGGGGCCTTAGGAGGTGACCACCTCACAGATCACCGTAGGGGTACACATCGGCTGGATCACCTCCCTTTCTCGGCGCGGCCCGGAACGGGGCCCAGGAACCCACCACCTCGGCCCAGACGCCGACTCCCGGCCCGAGGCTCGGTCACGCTGCCTGAGGCGGGATTGCCCCAGGGAACGCTGAAAGAGCCTGTGTGCACTCTGACCGAATTCCCCTCATCCTACATGACCCTGGGCCGGCTGAAAAGAAGGTTTTTTTCACCCCAGCGTGATCCGGCCTGCATTCTTCTCGATGATCTCCTTGCCCGTCCGCTTTCCCGAGGTCGTGCGCCCGCTTGACCAGGCCGTGGGCCTCCCGGTAGGCGATGATCTTCTGAGCCACCCCGGCGCCGACCCCGTCGAGCCTCATCAGCTCGGTCCTGGACGCCAGTCCTGCTCGGCACCTCCGCCCCTGCGCAGATACTCAGCCCACTCCCACGGGAGCAGCGACTGCTTCTTCGAGTTGCAGTCCTTGCAGGCCGGCACCGTGTTCCCGCGCACGGAGCGCCCGCCGCGGATCAGCGGCACGACGTGATCCATGGTGAGGCCCTTGGTGCCCACGTGCCGCCGGCAGTAGTGACAGATGCCCGCCGCAATGCGCCGCTTCCACCACGGGCTCCGGCGCAGCTCGCGCCCGCGCGCCTTCTCGCGCGTCAGGAGAGCATCGGTGACTTCGGGGGTGAAGCGAGCCGGCGCCATCACGCGTCCTCGTTCACCGCGGAGAGCTGGAGCGAGAGCTCCTCCCACTCCTTCATGAGCCAGACCACCCGCTCTTCGGTTTCCTTCCGGGCCCGGGCGATCTCGCGGGCGCGCTGCCCGTCGCGGTAGAGTTCCGGATCGGCCAGGACAAGGCCGATCTCGGCGAGCCGCGCTTCCAGCTCGTGGATCTGGCTTTCCACGGCGCTGAGCCGCGCCTGAATGGCCTTGATCTCCCGCTCAAGATCCCGTCGCCGCGAGCCGCGCCGAGCCGATCCGGCGGTTGCTACGGCGTCGCGCTCCCGGCGCTGGCCCACACCAGGTCGCGCCGCTGCTTCGGCGCGGGTGGCCCCGGCCTTCCACGACAAATAGTCGTCGTAGTTGCCGAGGTAGGTGGCGAGCCGGCCGCCATCCACCTCCACCACCCGGGTGACGATGCGATTGATGAAGTAGCGGTCGTGGGAGATGAACACGATGGTCCCGGTGAAGCCCCGGAGCGCCTCTTCCAGGACTTCCTTGGACATGAGGTCCAGGTGGTTGGTCGGCTCATCCATGCAAAGGAGCGCGGCCGGCCGGACGAGCATCTTCGCCAGGGCCACACGGGCCTTCTCGCCCCCGGAGAGCACTGAGATGCGCTTGTCGACCGTATCCCCGCTGAAGAGGAAGCAGCCAAGGATCGTGCGGAGGCGCCCCACCGACGAATCCGGATCCGCCTGCTCCAGCTCCTCGAGCACCGTCTTCGCTGGATCCAGCGCGTCGAGCTGGTGCTGGGCGTAGTAGTGCACCCCGACATGGGCGCCGAGCGCCCGCTCGCCCCGCTCGAACGGGAGCACGCCGGCCAGCACCTTCAGGAGGGTGGACTTGCCCGCCCCGTTCACCCCCACTAGCGCGACGCGCTCCCCGCGCTCCACGCTGAAGTCCACGCCGGCATAGACGACGTGGTCGCCGTAGGCCTTGTGCACTAAGGTGAGGCGGGCGACCACGCGCCCTGTCCTCGGGGGTTGTGGGAACGCGAAGTGGATTCGCCGCGCCGGGGGCGCGGCCTCGATTCGCTCCGCCTTCTCGAGCATCTTGATCCGGCTCTGGACCTGACGCGCCTTGGTCGCCTTGGAACGGAAGCGCTCGATGAAGCGCTCGATCTCCGCCACCCGCTTGGCCTGATTCCTCTGCCGCGCTTCCAGCAGCGCCTGGCGGGCCTCGCGCTCGTGGAGAAAGTGGTCGTAGTCGCCCGGATAGACCGCCACCGTCCCGCCCGAGAGTAGGGCAATGGCCGTGACCATGCGGTTCAAGAAATAGCGGTCGTGGGACACGAGCACCACGCTCCCCTCGTAAGCGGCCAGGAAGCCCTCGAGCCATCGGAGCGACTCGAGATCCAGGTGGTTGGTGGGCTCGTCGAGCAGCAGGAGATCGGGACGCAGCAGCAGGAGCCGCGCCAGCGCCGCCCGCATCCGCCAGCCGCCCGAAAAGCGGGTCAGCGAACGATGCAGCTCCTCGGGCTTGAACCCCAATCCGTCCAGGATCACCTTGGCCTGGGACTCCAGCCGATAGCCGCCCAGTGCTTCGAAGCGGTGCTGGACTTCGCCGTAGGCCTCCGTCAGCGCGCGATCGGCGTCGAGCCCCGCCATCCGGGCGGCCAGCTCCTCCAGCTCAGCCTCGAGCCGCCACACGCCGTCGAAGCCGGAGAGGGCCTCGGCCAGTACCGTCATCTCCTTGCCCGCACCTACCTCCTGGGGCAGATACCCCACGGTGACTCCACTATCCAGATGGACTCGGCCGGCGTCCGGCTCTTCCACGCCGGCCAGGATGCGGCAGAGCGTGGTCTTGCCCGCGCCGTTAGGGCCGACGAGGCCGATGCGCTCCCCGCGCCCGATGCGCCAAGAGCAGGCACGCAGGAGCGACTGGCCGCCGTAGCCCTTCGCGATGGCCTCGAGCGCGATCACGGGGCGGGTCTACCCTGTTTCGTCTTGATGGCTCGCGTTCTTCTCGTGCAGATGCATCATCGCGGCTCCTTGGGGGATTGCGCGCCGAGATCGGCGAGGGCTCGGGCGCGGGCCTCCGCCAGCCCCCGCAGGGCCAGGAGCAGGCGAACGAGGCATTGCTGGACGAGCTGGGCGTCCTGGGCCGTGGGATCCGCCATCCACTGCCGCGCCCACTCTCGGTTCTCGGACTGAAAGCCGAGGGTCGGCGAGAGCTTCTCTAGCCGCAGGAGCAGATCGTCGGGAGGCAGCCCGGCCGCTCGGAGACGCGCCACCACCGCGCCCCGCACCGCCGCGTTCCAGATGCCCGTCAGCGCCTCGATGAGCGCCCCGTAGCACGTGCTGTCGGGCCGCTGCTTGAGATGCTCGACCACGGCGGTGAGGAGCGGATGCGGGGCCGGCTCACCGTCCTCGTCCACGCCCACCAGGCCTGCCAGGAGCGGGTCCTTGGTGAGACTCGGCAATCGCTCGAGCAGGTCGACGAGCTCGGCGATGGACACGGCGGGTAGCTGGGAGAGCCGCTCCAGGAGGGGTGCGTCGGGGGCCATTGAGCCGCCTTAGGAGCGAGAGGGCGCCGCGGGCTCCCGGGCGGCGGCCAGATCGCGCGCCTGCCCTGCCGGCACGAGAAAGGCGGAGCCCAGCGCGCAGAGCGCAACGACCAGGCCGACCACGAAGACCTCCCCGATCGCATGGGCCATGGCCAGGCGGATCTGGCCAAGCACCGAGCCATCGAGACTCGCGCGGGTGAGGGGGTTCACGACGAGGTCGGGGTGGGCGGCCAGCTCGGCGAGACTGTCGCGAAGGCGCGCGGGCGCTGCGGCGAGCAATGCCCCGAGCTCCATCTGGAGGCGATGCGCCATCACCGAGCCCATCACCGCTACGCCCACCGCCCCCCCGATGGTCCGGAAGAAGGTGTTCAGGGAAGTCGCGGAGCCCAGGACCGACCGGGGCACCGCGCTCTGGACGGCGATCAGCATGGGGGCGAAGATGAGTCCCATCCCGATACCGCCCAGCACGATGTCGCGCGCGGCCGCCAATCGCGTGAGTGTCTCGGTCCAGCCGGTGAAGAGCAGGAACGCCAGGGCGAGCATCGCCATACCCGTGATCACAACACCGCGATAGCCCACCCGGAGCGCCAGGCGCGTTCCGATGATGGAGCATACGACCCATCCGATCGTGAACGGCGTGAGCACGAAGCCGGCCTGGGTTGCCGTGGTCCCGGTCACCGCCTGCATGAAGAGCGGCACGTACGTGATCGCCCCGAACATGGCCATGCCCGAGAGAAAACCGGTGGCCGAGGCGGCGCGGACCATCGGGTTCCCGAACAGGCCGAGCGGGATCACCGGGTCGCTGGCGCGACGCTCTACCAACAAGAACACCACGAGCAGCGCTGCCGACAGAAGGAGGAGGCCCAGCACCGACGCTCGCAACCACGAGGCACCGCGCCCGGCCTCGACGAGTCCCAGCAGGAGCGCGGTGACGGCTCCCGCGAAGACTACCATGCCCGCGTAATCGAGCGACACGCGGCGCCGCGCGGACGCCTCCTCGGGGAGCCCCAGGCTGATCGCCGCTGCGGCCAGGATGCCGAAGGGCAGGTTGACGTAGAACACCCATCGCCACGACACCGTGTCGGCCAGGATCCCGCCGATCAGGGGCCCCACGAGCGACGCCACGCCCCAGACGCCCGAGAAGTAACCCTGCATCTTGGCGCGCCGCTCGAGGCCGTAGAGATCGCCGATGATGGTCATACCGATGGTGATCAGGGAGCCCGCGCCCAGACCTTGCAGCGCTCGGAACCCGATCAGCTGCGCCATGCTCTGAGAGACTCCGGACAGTGCCGAGCCCACCAAGAATACGCCGAGACCGGCCAGGTAGGTACGTCGGCGCCCGAACTGATCCGCCAGCCGGCCCCAGATGGGCGTGCTGATCGTCGAGGCGAGCAGGAAGGCCGAGAAGACCCACGAGTAGATCCTGATCCCCCCGAGGCTCGAGACCACGGTGGGCATGGCGGTGGCGACTGCCGTGGACTCCATGGCCGCCAGGAACGTGGAGCCCATGACGGCCGAGAGCACGAGCGTCCTGTTGGGCTGCTGCCCGGCCGGCCACCAGGGCATCAGTGACCGCCGGTGCAGCCGGCGCAGCGACACAGGGCGCGCAGCTCGGCGTATGGGTAGAGGCTCTGCTGCCCGTCCGTCCAGATGACACGCAGGCCGTCGGGGAGCTTCTTGATGTCCCGCGGCCAGCTCATCGCCTCGGTCAGCTCGGGCTGCGGCTGTGTCCTGAGGGCTGGATCGTCCAGCCGGAGCCGATCGAACGGGTAGATACTGGAATGATTGTCCGCCCAGGTCACGCCCAGCGCATAGCGCCCGACCAGGTGGACGTCCTTCGGCTCGCTCGGGTTCGGCTGGCCCAGGATCGGGAGGTTGAGCTTGATCGGGGTCACGTGCCCACTCCGGGCGTGTTCGCCTCTACCCGCTGCCCGGCCAGGAGATAGTGTACGGCCAGGTTCTGATGGGGGCCCCACGCGGCCGCGCGTCGCCGGATGGCGCGCTCGGACAGTTCGCGCCCCCGGTTGTAGAAGTGCGCGAAGGCCTTGCGCACGCCAAGATCACCGGCCGGGCAGACGTCACCCCGCCCCAGCCCGCGCGCCAGAAACCACTCGGCGGTCCACCGGCCGAGCCCGCGCACCCTGGTCAGCATCCCGATGACCTCCTCATTGGAGCGCGTCCTCAGCGCCGCCAGATCCAGCTCTCCTGACACGACCCCCTTGGCCAGTCCTATGATGTACTCCGCCTTCCTGACGGTGAACTGCATGCGCCTGAGCTCGTCGACCCGCGCCCGGACCAGGACCGCCGGCTCGGGAAAAGCGTACACCGTCTGGCCATTGACGCGAACCGGGCTCCCGAAGCGCCGCACGAGCCGCGCGCGCACGGTGAAGGCGAAGCCGAGATTCACCTGTTGGGCGCACACGGAACCCACCAGCATCTCGAATGGCCGCGGCGACAGCGTTGGACGGAGCCCGTAGAGCCGCGTGATGAGCTCGCCCAGCACCGGATCCGCCGCCGCCGATCGGTAGAACGACGCGACGTCCAGGTCGAGACCGCAGATGTGCCTCACCTCGGCCAGGGCCCCGTCCACCACGCGCGCGCTGCGCGCTCCCGGCACCGACACCCGGAGACGCGCCCCGTCGGGGCCGCCCGCCCAGGTGAGCTCGTATGCGCGCCACGAACCATCCACCTTCACCGCCCGCCGGAACACGCCGCCCGAAAGACGGTTGGCCGGGTCCTCTCCCCAGAGGTGAAACCGCGAAAGCGTCCGCGTCATATCCAGCGGGCCGGAGACGACGAGGCTCCCATCCATGGCGGGGCTTCAGTGTACCAGACCGGCCGAGTCAGCGGAACTCTGACGAAGATCGGCGGCGCGCGACGGACGACGCCCCCACGAGCAATGGGCGCTGGCTCCGGCGACGGACGGCTCGCCTGTGAAGGCCCTGGGCGACCAGCGACGCCGGTCGCCACTTGCTCCGCGTTCCGCCCTCGGATATGGTGTGGGCGCCGCGATCGCGATCCGGGAGGGCGCCATGAACGACCTGGTCCTCGTCACACGGTCCGAGGGAGTGCAAACGCTCACCCTGAACCGCCCCGAGGCGCTCAACGCCCTCACCGTCGAGGCCATGGGCACGCTCGCCGACCGGCTGGAGGAGGCGGCCAGCGATCCTGGCACCCGGGTCGTGGTCATCACCGGCGCCGGGAAGGCCTTCTCGGCCGGCGGGGACATCGCCTTTCTCAAGGCGCTCCCGACGATGCCGTCGGAGCGCATCAGGCAGATCGTCTACGGCACCTTCCAGCGCGTGCCGCGCGCCATCCGCGCTATGGACAAGCCGGTCATCGCCGCCGTCAACGGCGCGGCGGTCGGGACCGGCTGCGAGATCGCCGTGGCGTGCGATTTCCGGATCGCCTCGGAGCACGCGCGCTTCGGCGAGGGGTGGATCAACCTGGGCTGCGTGCCGGCGCTCGGTGGCATGTTCCTGCTGCCGCGCATCGTCGGTCTCGCCAAGGCGACCGAGCTGTGCCTGACGGGAGAGGTGATCGACGCCAAGGAGGCGCTGCGCATCGGCCTGGTGAACAAGGTAGTGATGCCCCCGGACCTCGCGCGCGCGGCCGAGGAGTTGGCGCGTCGCTTCGCCCGCGGCCCGGCCCACGCCATCGCCGCCGCCAAAACGGCGCTGAACCGGGGACTCGCGTCTCACCTGTGGGGGGAGCTCGAGGTGACGCTGGAGCAGCAGCTCATGTGCTTCACGACGCAGGACTTCGCCGAGGGGGTGCGGGCGCTCGCGGAGAAGCGCGCGCCGCGGTTCACGGGAAGCTAGCGCGAGAGGTGATAGGGCACATCGGTGACGACGACGTTCTTCCGGAAGAGCAGCGCGCCCTTGATCAGGAGCGCGGTCTGGTTGTGCAGCAGGTGCTGCCACCAGCGGGCCGGAATGAACTCGGGAATGATGATGGTCACCACGTGGTTCTCGCCGCGGGCCAGCAGGTGGTCCAGGTAGTCGAGGAAGGGCGTCAGCAGCGACCGGTAGGGAGAGGTCAGGACCACCAGAGGCAGCCCGCACCCCCACTTGCCCCACTTCTCTTCCAGCCGCCGCGTCTTCTCCGGATCGAGCTCGACGTAGACCGCCTTGGCCGACGGTGAGAGGGTGCGCGCGTACTGGAGCGCCTGGATGACGCCGCGGTGCAGATCCCCCACCAGGACGAGGACGCTGTGCTGCAGGGGCGGCGGCCCGCCGTAGCCTTCCAGCGAGAGCTGGCCCGCCACCAGGCCGTAGTGGCGGTGGACCATCAGGAACCCCATCACCAGCAGCGGGATCAGCAGTACCACCAGCCAGGCGCCGTGGGTGAACTTGGTCCCCGCGATGATCAGCATCACGAGACCGGTCGTCGCGGCGCCCACGGCGTTGAGCCACCACCGCCACCACCAGCCCGGCTCGCGGCGCACCAGCCACCGCCTGACCATGCTGGCCTGGGACACGGTGAACGACACGAAGACGCCCACCGCGTAGAGCGGGATCAGCAGGTGGGTTTCCCCGCGGAAGATCACCAGGAGCAGCGCCGCCGTCCCGCCGAGGATGAGGATGCCGTTGGAGAAGACGAGCCGGTCGCCCCGATTGCCGAACTGACGCGGGATGTAGCCATCCCGGGCGAGGAAGTAGGATAGCCGCGGGAAGTCGGCGAAGGAGGTGTTGGCGGCGAGCACCAGGATGAGCATGGTCACCGCCTGGATCTCGTAGTAGAGGAGGCCGCCGCCGAAGATCCGGCGCGCGACCTGGGAGACCACCGTCTCCTCGGCGCGCGGGCTCACGTGATAGTGGTGGGCCAGAAAGGTGATACCCATGAAGAGCGTGATCAGGATCGCGCCCAGCCAGGCGAGAACGATCCGCGCGTTCCTGGCCTCGGGTGGCTTGAACGCCGGGACGCCATCCGAGACCGCCTCCACCCCGGTGAGCGCCGCGCACCCCGAGGCGAAGGCCCTCAGGATCAAGAACAGCGTCATCGTCCGGGCCATGTCGCCTCCGGGCTCCGGAGGCGGAGCGGGTGGCTCCAGGCCCAGCGCCCACTGGACGAAGCCATAGACGAGCATGCCGCCACAGCTCGCGACGAAGAGATACGTCGGTATCGAGAAGAGCTTCCCCGACTCGCGGATCCCGCGGAGGTTCGCGGTGGCGATCGCCGCCACGCAGACCACGCAGAGGAGCACGCGGAAATCATACAGCGCGGGGAAGGCAGAGGTCAGCGCCGCCACGCCGGCGGCCACGCTCACCGCCACCGTAAGCACGTAATCGATCAGGAGCGCGCCCCCGGCGACCAGGGCCGGCAGCGCGCCGAGATTATCCTTGGCGACGATGTAGGCGCCTCCGCCCTGCGGGTAAGCCAGGATGGTCTGCCGATACGAGCTGACGACGACCGCGATCAGTGCCGCAATGGCGATCCCGATGGGGATGGAGTAGCCGAGCGCGGCCGTGCCGGCCAGCACGAGGACGAGCAGGATCTCCTCGGTCGCGTACGCCACCGAAGAGAGCGCGTCCGACGAGAACACGGCCAGTGCCGCGGCCCTCGACAGCCGCTCGTGATGCGCCTGGGCCGTGGCCAGCGGCGTGCCGACGAACACCTTCTTGAGCGTGCTGATGTTCACCCCGAAGGCCCTCGAAGGCCCTACGCTAGATGCGCCGGTGCCCGGGTGTCAAGCCGCGACCGCTGTCACGCCTGCAGGTGCAACGGCACGCCCACAAGGGCGACACCGCGCCGGAGCAGGAGCGGCCTCTGAGCGCCGTCTGATGGTGCGGCCCTCACCGGATGGGAGCGCGGCGTGATCGGCCGCTCATCGCGCGGGCGAACGGTCGGTCGCCCGGCACGTCGGCGGGGAGAATCGGCCGCTCCGGCAGCGAATACCGGACTTCGCGGTAGCTCCCCTCCCGGAACACGCGCAGCTTGAGGTCGGCGCCGACCCGGAGCGCCCGCATCGCCTCGGCCAGGGCCTCGGGCGAGTCGAGGGCGCGGCCGTTGATGCTGGTGATGATGTCGCCACCGAGCAGGTACGCGCGTCCATCCAGTTCCAGCTCTAACCGTCCTCCTTGAAGCCCCGCGGTCTCCGCTGGGCTTCCCGGCTCGACGACTTCGACCAGGAGCCCGTCGACAAGGGGGGTCTTCAGGAGATCCTTCAGCTCGCTCGCCACGAGCTGCCCGTGAAAGCCCACCCACGGTCGGATCACGCGGCCCTGAGACAAGAGCGCGGCCAGCGTCGCTTTGGCGAGGTTGCTCGGCACCGCGAAGCCGATGTTTTGAGCGTCCGTGATCACGGCCGTGTTGATGCCGATGACCTCGCCGCAACGGTTGAGGAGCGGTCCCCCCGAGTTGCCGGGGTTGATGGCGGCGTCCGTCTGGATCAGCGGCTCCAGGAGCGAGAACGGCGTCTCGGGCAGGATGCGGTTCATGGCCGAGACGACACCCCGCGTGAGGGTCTGGTCGAGGCCCAGCGGATTGCCGATGGCGATGACCTCCTCACCGACCCGGGTCCGCTCGGAGTCGCCCAGCGCGACCGTCGGCAAGGCGCCGCCCGACGGCTTGGGAACCCGAAGGACGGCCAGATCGAAGATCGGATCGGCGCCCACCAGGGTGGCGAGGAGCCGCGTGCCGTCGTCCAGCGTCACGGTGATCGACTGGCGCCCGAACGCGACGTGGGCGTTGGTCAGGACCAACCCGGAGGCATCGATGAGCACGCCCGAGCCGACGACGTGGGACACGCGCTCGGAGAGGCGGTAGGGGTTGATCGAAGTGGCGCTGATGGAGACGACCGCGGGCGACACGCGGTCGAAGATATCGGGCAGGGCTTCCGCGCAGGGCGTCGGTCGCGGGCTCTCGGCTCGCGCGTCCTCGCCGGCGGCGCCCCCGCAGGCCAGCAGGATGGACAGCAAGGCGGGCCACAGCGCACGGCGCGGGCTGGGACGCCAGAAGGTGCTCGGGCTGATGGTCATCTCGTCCTCCCGTATGGGTTGTCGTGAAAGGCGATGTCCCCGCGGACGCTGGCCCGAGTCTGTCCAATGGCCCGCGGGCTGTCAATGCAATGCTCGCCTAGCCCTCGCCCGGCCGAGCGGCCTCATTTCTTGTGTGCGGAGCCCCCGGCTTGCTACGCTGGCGCGAGCCCCCGAAGGCGAAGCGCGGGCAATCCCGCCGGAGCCCAGGAGACCGTCATGACCAAACTTGTTCCCGACATAACCGTCACAAGGACGTGCGCTACGTGATCCTCGAGGAGGGCGGCCATCCGAGCCTGATCCCGCGGCGCCAGGCCAGTACGTGATCGGGGCTGCCATCCCGCGCCCAGGACGGTCGGGATGACCGACCTCACGCAGCTGATCGGCCACTGGGGATACATTGCCCTCTTCCTGGTCGTCGTCCTCGGGAACGTGGGGCTCCCGCTGCCCGAGGAGACCGTCCTCGCGCTGGCCGGCTACCTGGTGTGGCGGGGAGAGCTGAGCCTGGCTGCGGTCCTCGTCGTCGGTGTCGTGAGCGCGGTGGTGGGGGACAACCTCGGCTACTGGCTCGGGCGACGATACGGGCGCACAGCGCTACCGCGCTACGCCCGCTGGGTGCTGGGCCATCCGGAGCGGCTCCAGCCGATGGAAGCCTTCGTCGCTCGGCGCGGACCGTTCGCGGTCTTCGTGGCCCGGTTCATCCCCGGGATACGTTTCATGGCGGGACCGCTGGCGGGCGGCCTCGGATTGCGCTTCCTGCCGTTCCTCGCCGCCAACGTCCTCGGCGCGCTGGTGTATGTGCCGGTGGCGGTGGCGGCCGGCTATGCCGTCGGCTACGGCCTCGGGAGCTACGTGGAGCGCCTGCACCACGTCGCGGGCCAGGTCGAGTACATCGTCCTGATCGTCGCGCTCGCGACCGCGCTCGGGCTGATCGGCTGGCGGATCTTTCAGGGGCTCCGATCCTGACGCCGCGCAGCGCGGCCGAGCCCGGGAAAGCTCGGCCGCGCTCGATCGTCAGTGCTCATCGCCTTCGGTGAATCCCGCCGAAGCGTGCAGGCGCTCCTCGGTACCGGGGATGAAGCGCCGCTCCAGATCCTGGAAATGCGGGACCCGGGCCATGATGTGGTGGCTTTCGGTCGGGTGGCCGACCTTCGTCCGCTCGAGACTCCACTGGGCCTGTTCCTCGTTCTTGGCCAGCTCGTGCATGGCGGTCCAGACGGCATACATGGCGGCGTGGGCGCCGTAGATGGTGATGAAGATGAACTTGTAGCCGAGTTCCCCGAGCTCTCGGAAGGTCAGGGGGTTGGGATCCTTGTGCCAGCGGAATGACGAGGAGTAGTTGAAGGCCAGCGGCAAGCGCGGGTGCGTCTGCTTCATGGCCCGCGCGAACTCGATGGCCGGCCCGCGGTCGGAACTGGACAGCTCGCACCAGACGAGGTCCACGCCCGCGTCGGCGTAGGCGCGCCCGCGCCAGATCGCCTCCTCCATGCTGCCCCCGACTGCTCCGTAGGCGTCGGTGCGGGCGACGATCAAGAAGTCCCGGTCCAGCCGGTCGCGCTCGGCGAGCGCCGCGCGATACTTTCCGAGAGCCTCCTCGCGCGACACGATGGTCTTGCCCGCGATGTGGCCGCACCGCTTGGGGAAGCGCTGGTCCTCCAGGTGAATGCCGGCGACACCGGTCTTGATGAACTCCTGCACCGTCCGCATGGTGGACAGAGCGTTGCCGTAACCGTCGTCGGCATCGGCGATGACCGGGATCTCCACCGCGCTCGCCACCATCGAGGCGGCCTTCGTGACCTCCGTCATTGTCAAGAGCCCCATGTCGGGCCAGCCGCTTAGCATGGCGAGCGAGTAGCCGCTCAGATAGATGCACTTCATCCCCGCGCGCTCCCCGATCTGGGCGTCCAGCGGCGAGTAGATGCCACCCGTGAAGAGGTACGGCTCGTCCTGCAGAAGCTGGCGGAACTTCTTGCCCATGGATTCCATGCGACCCTCCTCGACTAGGCCGGGAGCGCCGGGTCAGCCCGACTCCGCGCCACCGCAATTATTTAGTTGTGTGATTCGACCTCGACGCCGCAGCTCGGGCAGGAGGCGGTTCCGCACTCCCGGCCGCCTCGACGAGCTGGCGGTTCGGCATGTGACAGCGCGCCCTCGCAGGTTGCCGACATGGCTCGCCCCTTAAGGTGCTCAGAGGATCCCCGCCGCGTGGCGCGCCGGATTCAGCGCCGCCGCCCAGGGCAGGTCGAGCAGGGCCGCGGCGCAGTTCGAACAGTAATTGGCAGATTCGATCTCGCAGGAGCAGGCCGGACAGCAGGCCGCGCCGCACTCGATGCAGCCCAGGTGATCGTAGGTGGATTGGACCTCAGTTCCGCAGTGGCATCTGGCCCCCATGGACTCCTCCTTTGGCTTGCGGTGACTGAGGAGTGGGGCAAGAATCGAGCCGGGTGTCACAACATCGTGAAAACTAACAACTGCCGGCCAGATATCCGTTGAGAGTTCGAGAATGAGTGAGACGAATATGTCTCACTACTTAACGTAGTAACAGACGGGTAGATAACGATAACACCTCAATCTTACTTAGTTAGTCATCCAATCAGGAATGAGTTATTGATGTCACACTAGTGTGACTAGTCGTTCTCATTTGTGTAATCAGCGCGTCTTATCGAGTGCTTCGAAACCAGACGGTGGAAGTTTCGTCGCGTGATCCCCGCCCTCTTGGCCGCGGCCGAGATGTTCCCGCGAGCCTCGGTCAGGAACCGGATCAGAGCCTCCCGTTCGAAGAGCGCCACCACCCGCTCTTTGCCCCGGAGAAAGCCTTCCTCGCCGCTGATGCTCATCGGCCCAATATCCTGGAGGTGGAAAGGCAAGTGAGAGACCTCGATCTGGCGGCCGGGAGCGAGCACCACGGCCCGCTCGATGCTGTTCTCCAGCTCGCGCAGATTGCCCGGCCAAGAATAGCGCTTCATGACGTCCAGCGCCTCGGGGGAAACCCGGTCCACCTTCTTGTTCACCTTGGCCTCGGCCTTTCGCAGGAAGTGATAGGCGAGAACCGGGATATCTTCGGTCCGCTCTCTCAGCGGCGGCAGGCTGATGGTGAAGGTGTTGAAGCGGTAGAAGAGATCCTGGCGGAACTCCCCCGCCACGAGGGCCTTCTCGAGATCCCGGTTCGTGGCGGCGATCACCCGGACGCGGACCTTGCGGGTGACGACATCGCCCACTGGCTTGGTCTCCCCCGCCTCCAGGACCCGCAGGAGCTTGCCCTGCATCTCGACGGGCATGTCTCCCACCTCGTCGAGGAAGATGGTGCCCCCGTCGGCCTTCCCGAAGAGCCCTATCTTGTCCGTCACCGCCCCGGTGAACGCGCCGCGCTTGTGGCCGAAGAACTCGGACTCCATCAGGGTGGGCGTCAGCGCGGTGCAGTTCACCGTGATGAGCGGCTTGCCGCGCAGGTGCGAGTAGCGGTGGATGGCGCGCGCCACCAACTCCTTCCCACTGCCCGACTCGCCGCGGATCAACACCGTCGTCGGGGTCGGAGCCACCCGGGCGATCTGCTCGGCGATCTCGCGCATCTTGGGATTCTGGCCGATGATGAAGTCGCCCTCCGCCTGCGCCTGCAGCTCCCGCAGCATGAGCGCGTAGCGGTCTTCCAGCTCGTCGGAGCGCTTGCGCTCGGCCAACAGGTCCCACATGAACTTGGCGCTGGCGCCCCCCATGACCTCGGTGTGCGGCGGCTTGATCCGGTCGATCTCGCGCGGCACCTCGGCATTTCCCGTCACGTCGATGATGAGGTCCAGGCGCGGGTCGGTGATCAGCTCCCGGAGATCGGTGGCCACGGGAATATTGAGCCGGCGCGCCAGCTCGAGGCCGGGCGCCCACGGGTTCACGTCGGCGATCCCGAGGATGGAGACGGTCGGATCACCGCTGAACATCTCGAGGAGAGCCCGGCCCCCCTTCCCCGCTCCGATGATGACGACCTTGGTCATAGCGCCTGCTCCCGGCCCAGCCTGCGAGGCACCGCGCCTAGTGTGGTGTCCCAGAAATCCGTTGACTCGCGGGGCCGGGCGGGGCGGGGGGCCCCTTCGCGGAACCGTGGCTTCTGCGCGTTGCCGGAGGCCGTAGCCTCACTCTCGTGGCTCCTTACGAGTGCCCGGTGCGGGTTGCGACTCAGCGTGGTCCGCGGTGGGGCCCCCCGCCCGCCCGGCGCTTTGTCCACAAGCTTCTGGGACAGAACACTAGCAGGATGCTGAAAAAGTCGCCGGCGGCTCGAGAAGATCCGGATGCGAGGTCGCGCGCGACGGCCGCACGCGAGGCGTACTCTGTGCACCTTGAGCGTGCGGCCGAGGGCGCCAGCAAAGCATATGGACCTTTTTCAGGAGCCTGCTAGAACGGCTGGGGCTCGCGCCGGGCGAGTCTCTCGAAGGAGGCGAATTCGGGGATGAAGGTGACCTGTACCTTGCCGGTCGGCCCGTTGCGCTGCTTGCCGATGATGATGTCCGCCACTCGGTCGCCGTCCTCGGACTGGAGCCCGTACCGTTCGGGCCGGTAGAGGAAGAGGATCACGTCGGCATCCTGCTCGAGAGCGCCCGATTCGCGCAGATCGGAGAGCTGGGGCTCCTTGCTCTGGCGCGCCTCCACGGCTCGCGAGAGCTGGGAGAGGGCCACCACGGGCACGATCAGTTCCTTGGCCAGCGCCTTGAGCGAGCGCGAGATCTCCGAGATCTCCTGCTGGCGGTTCTCGGGATTGCGCCCCCGCATGAGCTGGAGATAATCGATGACGATGAGGTCGAGCCCGTGCTCGGCCTTCATGCGCCGCGCCTTGGCGCGCGCCTCGAGAACGGTCAGGGCCGGCGAGTCGTCGATATAGATGGGCGCCTCCGCCAGCCGGCCGGCGGCGTTGGTCATGCGTGTCCAGTCCCGCGGGTCGAGGTAGCCGGTGCGCACCTTGTGGGAATCAACCTTCGCCTCGGCGCACAGAAGGCGCTGGACGAGCTGTTCCTTGGACATCTCCAGGCTCAGCACCAGCACGCGCTTGTGGTCCTCCACGCCCGCGTGCTTGGCGATGTTGAGCGCGAAGGCCGTCTTGCCCATCGAGGGCCGCCCGGCGATGATGATGAAGTCGCTCGACTGGAAGCCGGAGGTCATCCGGTCCAGGTCATCGAAGCCCGTGGCGAGCCCGGTGATGTGCTCCTTCCGGTCGTAGAGGCGCTCGATGTGCTCGAAGGTGTCTTTGAGGATGGCGCGCACCGGGATGGCCGAGCCCTGCATGCGCCGCTCGGAGATCTGGAAGATCAGTCGCTCGGCGTCGTCCAGGAGCTTGTCGACCTCCTCGCGCGCCTCGTAGCTCTGCCCGATGATGTCGGTCGCGATGCGGATCAGGTCGCGGAGGAGGGCCTTCTCGCGGACGATGCCGCCGTAGGACAGGAGATGGGCGGCGGTCGCCGCCTCCTCCACCAACCCCGCCAGCGCGGCGGGCCCCCCCACCTCCTCCAATTCGCTGCGCCGTCGGAGCTCCTCGGACATGGTGAGGAGGTCCACGGGCTCGTTGCGCTCGAAGAGGCCGATCATGGCGTCGAAGATCTTCCGGTGGCCCTCCTTGTAGAAGTCGGAGGACTTCAGCAGCTCGATCGCCTTGGGCAGGCTCTCCCGCTCGAGCAGGATGGCCCCCAGCACGGCCCGCTCGGCCTCCAGACTCTGAGGCGGGATCTTGGAGGTCAGCAGGTCGTTGAGCGTCGCCACGACTAGGTGGTTCGGAGGGGGCCCCGACGGCCCCCTCCGACGCCTCCCCCAGGACAGGGTTGCGCCGGCAAAGCCGGCGCTCGAAACCGTCGATGCTGTCGCGCGAGCTTGTTCTCCGACACGCTCGTAGTGGCCTCCAACCAGCTAGCTTCGCCTGTACGAATCGGTCCGGCACTACTCGCGGGTGACCGTCACCTTGAGCTGGGCGGTTACCTCGGGGTGGAGGCGGATCGGCACGCTGAACTCGCCCAGCGCCTTGATGGGCTCGTCGAGCCCGATGCGCCGCCGCTCGACCTCGACCCTGTGCTGGGTGAGGAAGGCCGCGATGTCGTTCCGCCCAACCGAGCCGAAGAGGCGATCCTCATCCGAGGCCTGCCGCGCCACCGTCAAGTGGAGCCCCTCGATGGCCTGGGCCTGGGCCTGCGCCTGAGCCCGGTTCTTGGCGGCCTGGCTTTCCTGCCGAGCCTTGATGCCCTCCAGGTTCTTCAGGTTGGCCGCCGTCGCGTTCAGCGCGAGCTTGTGCGGCAGGAGGTAGTTCCGGGCGTAGCCATCGGCCACAGCGCGCACCTCACCGCGACGGCCCAGCGTCGGGACGTCCTCGAGCAGGATGATCTTCATCGGCGCCCCGTCCCCTTCACTCGACCGTCTGGGCCAGCAGCGCCACGGTGCGAGCGCGCCGGATGGCGCGCGTCAGCTGCCGCTGGTGCCTGGCGCAGCTCCCGGAGATGCGCCGCGGCGTGATCTTCCCGCGCTCCGAGACGAAGCCCTTCAGCCTCCGGACGTCCTTGTAGTCGATCAGCCCCACCTTGTCGACGCAAAACTTGCAGACCTTGCGGCGCCCGAACCGGCGTCGCTTGACGGGCTTGCTTGCTGGCGGAATAGCTCGTCCCTCCCTCTGTCAGTGGTGCCCGGGTTCTAGCAGGCTGCTGAAAAAGGCCCATCTGCTGCGTTCTCTCGGAGGGGGCCTCGACGGCCCCCTCCGAATCCTCCCCCTTTCGGGGCGCGGGCGAAGCCCGCGCTCGGAGCGGAACAGCCAAGCGTCGGCGGTAAGG
>WNGF01000278.1_pt1 | contig 71684 bp, 66 predicted proteins | sample 5400641 | NCBI WGS metagenome assembly WNGF01 (sample SAMN13153371, study PRJNA577476) | soil metagenome | isolation source: 80 cm soil or saprolite under grassland replicate 2 | place: USA:California | collected 2016-06-15
CCTTTTTTCCGTTATCCCGCAGACATTCGCAAGGCGATTTATACGACCAACAGCGTGGAGGCACTGCATCGCTCGCTGCGCAAGATCATCAAAACGCGTGGAGCTTTTCCCCACGAGGAGTCAGCGCTGAAGTTGCTATCATTCTTCCGCTTGCGCCGTTTCGACCCTTCCATTAATCGCGGGTTGGCCACCAGCACTTCGTGTCCGCAACTGCACAGGACGTCCCGTATCCAGGCAGAGTGTGTCCCCACCTCGAGAACTACACGCGCCGCATTCAACCCCTGAAAGAATTCGCCAACCTCCGGCGCTGTCGTCCGCAACTGTCCTTCCGCCACCGTTTCTCCCTGCAGACCCAAAATGCAGTAATGGCTTCATTGCTCCCCCAAATCCACTCCTACCGTCAGACGGTCGAGATTGGGGCCAAGCTCATCTCGCTGATGCTCTTCTTCGGCGCTCGTTGCTGCCACCTTTTTCCGATCCAGCTTTTCCTTCAGCTTTCCCACCAGTTCCGCCAGCACTTCCTTCGTATCCCGTTCAGCACTTCCTTCGTATCCCGTTGCACCGGGCCCCTTGCCTTCGTCCGCCTCGATGTTTGGTTCACTCTTCTTTCGAGAATTGTTATGCTTCTTCAAGGTCGATCTCCTTAGCCGTTTTGATTGCACCTTAGAGTGCGTTGATCATCGGTAGCTTAACGCCATCCGTGATCGGGGATCGACCTTCTCATCCCATCTACCGGGTGGAGCGATCCAGTTCCCGGGCGGGAGTCTCACCCGCTGAAGTCCAACGCCTTTCACGGCGCACTTTTTCGCCAACTGGGGCTAGGCTAAGATTCCGTCGGACTCCATTCCGCACAACGGTGTCTGTATATTCATGATCCGTCGAATCGGCGTTCGCCGCCTACTGCCCTTATTGTTCACGCTGCTGCATGCTGCCATTTTGCTTTATGCATGGCAACAACGGCAGGAACGTTTCTCCAGTCTCGACGGGGACTCTTATTACCGTCAGGCCTCATATCAAGAGAACTCGGTCAAGTTCGAACTGGAACCCAAACCACTGACCCGTGCCCAAAAACTAGCCACTTTGCTCAATCTTCCTGCATTGGTTCTAGCCATTCCAATCGCAATTGCATTTCATGCGAATGATGTGGGGTTGCTGGGCGCAGCGGTACCATTCGTACCGATTCTCTGGTATCTCATAGGACGCTGGCTCGATGGAATCTTGGGATATGTTGAACGGTCACATGTTGTACCGCGGGTCTGGAGCGGACTGTTCGCGGTCGTGTCAACTGGCTTGCTCACAGTAAGTGTCCTTACTGTCACGCCCCTGAATCATCACCGAACAACTGACACCTACTGGGTTGGAACTGCTTTGGCGTTGTGGTTAGGACTATTCCTTGCAGTCTGCCTATCAAGTTTTTATCGTCGCCCTTCCAATTGATGAAATCCGGACGCAATCAGCCCTTTACCCCACTTCTAACGATCCTTCGCTTATCAGCAGGAAATAGGACGCCTCTCGCGAAAGTGCTCTCCGCCATTAGTCCTTTGGTAAACCCGCCTCCCCGGCCCACTCCTCTAAACTAAGCATAGATGCGCAAGCTGCTCTCATTCGCATTGATCGCGATTACCGCCCTGGCCGCATGGCTGGCCTGGGCCTTGTGGCTGCCTGTTCCTCCGCAAGGCCAGAAGTTCGTCATGCTCCGTGCCGGATACTCCACCCGGCGCATCGCTCGCGAACTGAAATCCGCCGGGGTTATCCGCAGCACGCAAGCATTCGTGCTCTGGCACGCCTTTCACCGCCGCCCATCTCTAAAGGCGGGAGAATATCTGTTCGATCACGATGCCAGCGCCATTGACGTCCACCGTCGCTTGGCACACGGAGATGTTTACGTCCACACGGTGGTAATTCCGGAAGGTTACAACATTTTCGACATCGCCCAGGCGATCGAATCAGCCGGCCTCGGCCCACGGCAGGATTTCCTGAGAGTCGCCGCTACGGACACAACTCTAATTTCTGATCTCGCGCCACAAGCCACTTCGCTCGAAGGCTATCTTTTTCCCAATACCTACCAATTCACCCGCACCCAAAGCACGCGCGACATGGCTGCAGAAATGGTCAAGCAGTTCCGCCAAGTCGCAGCGGAAATCGGACTAACTGAAGATGTACAAAAGACCGTAACTCTGGCGTCGGTCATCGAGAAGGAGACAGCAGTTCCGGACGAGCGTCCGGAAGTGGCCAGCGTTTATCTCAATCGTTTGTCCAAACGGATTCCGCTGCAGGCCGACCCGAGCGTGATTTATGCCGAACTGCTGAAGGGGACCTACGGCGGTGCGTTGCATCACAATGACATGCAATTCGATTCTCTCTACAACACTTATCGTCACTCTGGCCTGCCGCCTGGGCCAATTGCAAATCCTGGCAAGAGCTCGCTGCAGGCAGCCCTGCATCCCGCTGAGAGCCGTTTCTTCTACTTTGTCAGTGACGGAAACGGGCATCATCGTTTTTCTATTACGCTGGAAGAGCACAACCGGAACGTAGCCGCTCTGCGGCGCGCCGTGTCCCAAAGATGAGATGTCATAGGAGGTGCACCTCACACCGCCCCCCCACGATTTCGTGCTTCTTTATATACTGAATAGATATCTAATAGACCGAAGTACATGCCCTCATATTCACGATGTTTCGCAGTCGTCATCCTGCTAGCCACTCTTCCCTTGGGAGGGTGCCTCTTTCGCACCCATCGCATTGAGCAGACCATCAGCACGGTTCCCCTGAAGACCGCCACTAAACCTGAACTGGTCTCCTACATAAATTCGCAAGCCGCAAAGATCCAAAGCATGCAGGCCACGGTGGACATAGATACTGCGGTCGGCGGCGCCAAGAAGGGCCGGGTCACGGAGTACCAGCAAATTCGAGGCTATGTCCTCGCCCGCAAGCCGGCAATGTTGCGGATGATTGGACTATTCCCGATTTTGCGCAATCGCGCTTTTGACATGGTTAGCGACGGTCGGGAATTCAAAGTTTCCATTCCGCCTAAGAACCGCTTCGTCGTTGGCCGGAATGATTTGGTGACGCCCAATCCCCAGCAACCACTGGAAAATTTGCGCCCCCAGGTCATCTACGATGCCCTGCTGCTGCACGACATAGATCCGCAAAACGAAACTGCGGTCCTGGAGAACGGCGTAGAGACAGTTACAGACGAAAAGGGCCGAAAGCTCGAACAAGCCGATTATGTGATTGACGTGATTCGCGGCCACGGAAACGATAGTTGGCTCTCGCGAAAGATCGTCTTCAGCCGGGTTGACCTGCTGCCCAATCGGCAATTGATTTACGACCAGTCCGGCACTCTGGTTACCGACGCTCACTACGGCAATTACAAAGACTACAATGCAGTCCTGTTTCCCTCGCGCATCGAAATCCGGCGGCCGGAAGAGGAATACGATATAACCCTTACCATGGTAAAGCTTGAGATGAACCAGCCTCTGCCCGATGACAAATTCGTCCTAGAGCAGCCGCCGGGAGCACAGGTCATTCATCTGGACCATCCTGCTACGCCAACTCACGGCGGAGGGAGCCGGTAGAATTACAGATTGAAGATTTGAGATTTCAGATTGAAAACTGATCTGCCTGGGCTCTCCAATCTGCAATCATCAATCTGAAATCTGCAATCGCCTTGGCTCGAGCTACAAGCTAAGAGCTAATGGCTAAGAGCTACTTTTCTCATGATGAACAAGATGATCGTCTCCAATCTCGCGCACCGGCCCCTGCGATCGGCCATCAGCATTGTGGCCATCGCCTTGGAAGTCACGCTGATCCTGCTGATTGTGGGTTTCTCGATTGGCGTGCTGAACGATTCCAGATCGCGCCAGGCCGGGATCGGCGCGGACGTAATTGTGTTACCCCCGGGCTCGGCAAACATCGTGGGAATTACCGGCGCGCCTGCTCCCGTTAAGATCGCAGATATTATCGCTAAGGTACCGCACGTGGACGTCGCTTCTCCGGTGCTGATGCAGGTTTCCACCGTCGGTTCGTTGCAAACCCTATACGGCATCGACCTGCAGAGCTTCGAAGCCATGCGTCCTTTCACTTATCTGAAAGGCGGCCCCTTCCAGGGACCCAACGACATTCTGGTAGACGATATTTATGCAGGCTCCAATCACGTGAAGGTCGGCGACAAAGTGGACTTGCTTAACCATACTTTTCGCATCGCCGGGATCGTTGCTCACGGCAAAGGCGCGCGGCTCTTCCTGCCACTATCCACGCTGCAGGAACTCAACGGAGCACAGGGAAGAGCGTCGGCATTCTATGTGAAGGCCGATTCCCCATCTAACGCGGATGCGGTTGTGAGTGGAATCAAGAACGTGCCTGGAATGTCCACTTACATCGTCCATTCCATGCGCGAATATCTTTCGACCCTGACCCCAGACAACATTCCCATGCTTTCCACTTTCATCAATATCGTCATTGGGATTTCAGTGACCATCGGCTTCATCGTCATCTTTCAGGCGATGTACACGGCAGTGATGGAGCGTACGCGCGAAATCGGAATCCTGAAGTCGCTAGGCGCATCGAAGTTTTACATCATCAATGTGATCTTGCGTGAGACCTCGCTGCTCGCGATCGGGGGAATCATTGTCGGCATTGTTTTCAGCTTCGCCGCCGGCGGCGCAATTCACAAACGTCTCCCCACTCTTCCAGTAGAAATAAGCCTAGGATGGGTGCTGCAAGCGACAATCATCGCCATTGTAGGAGCGCTGGGCGGAGCCATCTATCCCGCATTCAAGGCAGCGCAAAAGGATCCGATCGACGCGCTGGCATATGAATAAAATAAACAGACTATAGCTGTTGGCTTTAGCCTTTAGCTCTTAGCTTCTAGCTCCTGGCTCTTAGCTTCTACCTCCCCGCTCTTCGCTCTTACTTCTTGCTGTCAGCTTCCTAGCCGCGAAGCAGCGACAGAATGCAGCCCAGGGCGCAAGCCCTGGGTGGCAACGAAAATGAGCAAGCCCTGAAAGGGCGCAAGACAGATTGCGACGCGGATTATAGAGCTACATCTAGAACCGACTGTTGTTCATGCTGCTTCGGCTAAGAGCTAACGGCTAATTGCTAAGAGCTAGATTTTCACCTCCACGTCATGTCATATCCCAACTCATGCAAAATCTGATTCTCGAACTCATACTGCAAGAGCACATCAAAACTTCTCCCCTGAAATTCCCATGACGCTGCGTACCGGCTGATCGGCTGCCAATAGAGCGAATACGCCGGCGCATAGCTCACATTGCAAGGCTGCGGACAGGAAATCAGTCCAGTCGGATCGGGACGGCTGGCTCCCGTGGCAGCATAAAAAGCAGACGCAGAGACGTCGGCTTGCGACGACACCGAGAGCTGCCGCGGCGAGATATTCCAAACTCGCGCATCACCGGGAAGAATCTGAGTAGGTGCACTGTCCAGGGTTCTCTGCAATGGATTCAAATCAACCTGCTGTGATAAGTTCTGTTGCGCTGCTTTCCACAATGACCAAAGTTGCGCGTCAGAATGCAGCGTCTGGTTGACAAAGCCGATTGGCGGGGCCGGGGCTGAAACCGTTCGCCCCCCGCACCCCGTAAACAGCACCATAACCAGGAGCATCGCACGAAGCTGCCGCTGCATAGTTCTGCTTCCACCCCAGACAATGTCATCGGCAGAAGACGGCGTAATCTGCATAGCGCAACGCTCTACGCAGGTGTTACGACTTCCGGAACCTAGCCGCGAGTGGCGCGCGTGATTACGGTTGCAGGGAGAATCGGTTCCGCCGAATGCTTCATCTAACAAAAACGGTGGCTCAATTTTAGATTGATGATTGCAGATTTCAGATTGGAAATCCGGAGTTATTCAATCTGCAATCATCAATCTGAAATCTACAATTGTGCGCTTCGTCTGACCCTATGGTTGAAATTCGTCCCAACAACGAACGCGGTGGCGGCGACTACGGCTGGCTCAAGACCCACCACACATTTTCATTCGACCAATATCGCGATCCGCGGTGGATGGGTTTTCGCTCCTTGCGCGTGATCAACGAGGATTGGGTTGCGCCCGGCGGCGGCTTCCCCATGCATCCCCATCGCGACATGGAAATCATCACCTACGTCCTTGAAGGCGCGCTCGCCCACAAGGACAACATGGGCAATGGTTCAATCATCCATCCCGGCGACGGCCAGCGCATGAGCGCAGGCACCGGCGTGCGACATAGCGAGGCGAATCCCTCCCCTAAGGATCCGGTTCACCTGCTGCAAATCTGGATTTTGCCTGATCGCCAGGGTCACGCGCCGGGTTACGAGCAAAAGTCTTTTCCCGAAGAAGAAAGGCGCGGACGCCTGCGCCTGATCGCCTCCCCGGACGGCAGCGACGGCTCGGTGACGATTCACCAGGATGCAAAACTGTACGCATCTCTGCTCAGCCCCGGGCATCAGGTCGAGCACGATCTGGTCCCCGGGCGCTTCGGCTGGCTGCAGATCGCGAAAGGTTCAGTCGAGCTGAATGGGAAACCGCTGAAGCAGGGCGACGGCGCCGCCATCGATTCTCAAAAGCTAATCATCAAAGCCACTGAAGACGTCGAAGTTCTGCTATTCGACTTGGCCTGATCCGCGGGAATCTACTCCAACCTGTGTGGCGCGGGCGCGCCGCCCGCGATTAGTGAGCGTTCACGCGTCTTCCCAAAAACGGACAAAACATGGGAAAAAATACCGGGAAGGGCACGAGTTCCACTCGTGCCGATTTAAGCTGACACCCGACGAGCTTCCGCCGCTTGCCTTCAGTTGACAATCGCTCGCTTTGGCGGATAATACCTCTGTCGCGTTCAGGCTTTTCCGGACTCCTTCCCCTTCGAAAACGACTGTTAGTGAAAATCCTGCCGGCGGGAGAATCGTATGACGAGAAGGACTTTTCTTCTGTACTAATTGTGTCTCTGCTATCTCCGCTTACTCAGGCGCAATCTGCCGGAACGAGCACCGCTCCTGCCATTAGGCAACCAGCCGCTAGTCCAACGCCGAGTGCTCCCAAACCGGCCATGCAAGGCTTCGGACTTGAAGATGGTACGCCGGTCAAACTCAGGACCGCGCGCACAATCTCTTCAGCCGACGCTCATGTCGGAGACACCTTGGACTTCGAAGTACTGGAGGAGATCACCGCGGACGGGGCATTGCTCATACCTAAAGGTGGCATCGCCTGGGGAACCGTCACCGAAGCGCAACCCAAACGAAGAATGGCTCGCGGAGGCAAATTGAATGTAAATATTGATTCGGTTCGCCTGAGCAACGGCGAAAAAGCCCGTTGCGAGCTGTCAAGGACGTGAAAGGTGGAGGTCACACTGGAGCCATGACCGGAGCAATGGTTGCGACCGGAATCGTGTTTTTCCCCGCCGCTCCTCTCTTCCTCTTTATGCACGGCAAGGACATCACCATTCCCAAAGGGACTGAGATCACTGCTTACATCAGTGGCGATACGAAACTTGAGCGGGCCAAATTCCAGCCTGGCAAAACGGATTCCCCGAGTTTAGCTGCTTTGAATTCCGCGCTTGGTCAAGTTGATATCGCTTCCACCCCATCCGGTGCCGACATTGAGATCGACGGGAAATTTGTCGGCGGCACCCCGTCATCGGTCAGCCTAGCTCCGGGCGATCACGAGATTGCCGTCAAGAAGAGTGGCTTCGCAGGTTGGAGTAGAAAAGTCAGTGTTTCAAGCGGGCGCGTCAATATAACCGCGGAGCTCACAGCGGAACAAAAATTGAATTGACGAGGGTGCGGCAAGCTCTTGTCGGAATCTCCCCAAAAAGCACAGGATGATCGGGTCTCCCCTGATCATCCTTTTCCCTCCCGGTTAGAAGGGTCGTACTGTCGTAAGAATAGCCAGCCCATGTTGCAGGATGATGTATCGCGCGTGAAATGTTGATAAAAGTTATTGTCGTTACGGGTATGCGCTGATGCCAACTGAGCCGGAATACCCATTGGGGCAGCCGCCTGTCCCCGCCATGCTCTCCGGTAGAATGACTTCGTGGCCGAAGCCGTGCAGATCGGGATTTTCGGGGAGTATGATCCGGGATCGCCCACCCTGCCTGCCATCGATGAGTCCATTCAGCACGCCGCTGACAAACTAAAGATAGTTGTCGAGGCGAAATGGCTGCCCACCGATTCACTCGTCGGTGCCGAACTTGAAAAGAAGCTTGAAGCTTTTGATGGACTATGGGCGGCGCCAGCTAGTCCGTACAAGAGCTTTGCCGGAATGTTGCGCGGCATCGAATTCGCCCGTCGCCGCGATTGGCCCTTCGTCGGAACTTGAGGGGGTTTCCAATACACTCTGGTAGAGTGTGCGCGCAATGTGCTGGGCATCAAGGATGCAGATACCGCCGAGAACAATTCCGGCTCGAAGAACATTGTGATTTCACCTGTTGCCTGCGCCGTGCCCAATCACCCGCCTGGCGCGCCAAAGCTTTCAGGGGCAATCCCCGAGATCCGCATTCGTCCAGGATCGTATCTGCATTCGTTTTACAAGCGAGATGTTGTCTCCGAGGAATTCTTCTGCAACTACGAAGTGAATCCCGAGTTTGAGTGGGCGGTGATCGAAGCCGGATTCCCCATCGTTGCAAGGAGTGAAAAAGGCGAAGCTCGAGCCATCGAGTCTCCCGCACACACATTCTTCATCGCGACTCTGTTTCAGCCGCAATTGTCGTCCAAGCCCGGCAAACCCCATCCCATCATCATGGAATTCTTAAAGGCCGCGGCAAAATGGAAGACGCAAAAAATTGAGGACAGCGTGCTGGAATAGCCATTCACCACAGAGCCACAGAGCGTAACAAGCAAATCTCCCGGAAACCACCTGTGACGAGAACGTTTCTTCGCCAGTTATTAGGCTCACCTAAAGGTTCTTCTCTGTGTTCTTCTCTGTGCCTCTGTGTCTCTGTGGTAAATGCCTTAGACCGGGATCAACTCAAATGCCGGATAGCCCGCCGCAATCTTGGCGAACTCTTCGAGCGGGGACTCCGCGCGCACCGGGAAGAACCGCTGGACCGTGCCTCCGTAACGCATCAAGTACGATTTTAGAACCTCGGGCTTTTCGGTTTCTGCAAGCGGCCGCAGCTTGAACGTCTGGCGCTGGCCTCTCTTCTTCAGAGTGACCTCGCCGGCAGCCTCCGCATTCCGCACCCACTGCGTTCGCCCCCTCGGAGCAACCAGATACTGCTTCCCGCCGAACTCGTGCAGGTTCACCGGAGTCGAGTACACCTTCCCTGACTTTCTGCCTTTGACTTCCAGCAGGTAGGAGTAGGAAGGAGCGAGTCCGAGCCCCACGAAGAAGCCGAATGTCCGGTTAAAGAACTGTTCCACTGGAGTGGCCGGCCGGAATTCCCTCACTTCTGCCATATGGCATATTCTAGTCTGCTTGTGCCATCTAAACCGCAGGCGGCGATTCTTATCGATGACGCTTTGCAGATCGTGAACGAGGCGATTCTATGAACCGAACCACACACCATGCAGTCGCGCTGACTCTGATCTTTCTTCTTTCTGTTCCGGCCTACACGGTTTCCCCCAGCACCCCGCAATTGCCCGATCCCGGCTCGGCTGGAATGTCGAAAGAAGATCAGGAGAAGCTCGGGCTGCAAGCCATGGCAGAAGTTTATAAACAAATGCCGGTGCTGCCGGATTCGAGTCCGATCACCCAGTATGTTCAGCAACTCGGCAAGAAACTGCAGAAACAAATTCCCAAGCAATACTCCTGGCCCTATCAGTTCCACGTCGTACAGCAGAAGGAAATCAATGCCTTTGCTCTTCCGGGTGGACCAATTTTCATCAACGTCGGCACCATTAACGCGGCGGCAAACGAGGCCCAACTCGCCGGAGTTATGTCGCACGAGATGTCGCATGTGTACATGCAACATTCGGCCAAGCAGGCGAGTTCCCCCAAACGCACGATTGCCGAGGTCCTCGGAGCTGTAGGCGGGATTCTTGGAGGCAGCGCTCTGGGAAACCTTGCCCGCATGGGCATCCAGTTCGGAGCAGGCACGTTGCTACTGAAATACTCTCGGGAGGATGAGGCCCAGGCGGACTCGGTTGGCGCCATCATCATGTACAAGTCGGGCTACAATCCGATGGAGCTTGCTAATTTCTTTGAGACCCTAGGCAAGCAGGGGGGCAGCCCACCGCAGTTCCTTAGCGACCATCCCAACCCAGGCAACCGCTCCGCCGCGATTGGAAAGGAGATCCGCAATTGGCCGCCCCAGAAGTATCTAAGCGATAGCCAATCGTTTCGAAGTGCCAAGAACCAATCCAGTGCCGTGAAGTCCTACGGCGGGCAGGAAATCGCAGAGGGCGCCAAGCAGGGCGTATGGGCGAAGCAAAACATGGAAAGCGGCGCTACACCCAAGAGTGCTCAGGCGACAGTTGCTGATGCCAGCGCAAGTTCCAGCGCAGTGGCCAATGTGACTCTCGACCAAGTTAAGCCGAGTAATCAGTTTACGGAAATTCATCAGAACGGCTTCAGCATCTCCTATCCTTCGAACTGGAGTACGGCATCGGGTCAGAACTCCGTCACAATTGCTCCCAAGGCCGGAGTCAGTCAAAACGCGGTCGCCTACGGCGTGATCGTCAGCATCGCGCAGGACCCCAACGCCAAATCACTCGACCAGGTAGCCCAGGATCTGATCCGAAACCTGCAGCAATCAAATCCAGGCATGCACCAGAACGGCGACGTGCGAACCTTGCAGGTCAATGGTGTCGAAGGGCGGTCGGTTGATCTCGCCAGCAGCTCGCCGCTTCAACAGGATGCAAAACCTCTGCCCGAACGGGACTGGCTGGTGGTTGCGCCAGGGCCGAGCGGGGGATATCTATATTTGATTTTCATTGCGCCGGACCGCGACTTCGCCGCGCTGCAGCCGACCTATCAACGGATGCTAGACAGCTTGCGCGTGGAATGACGCGAGCGGTATGCTTTTTGCCGCTATGTCTTGCCAGCAGCTGGCTGCCATCATTTCATAACAGGAGCATCCATGAAATTATTCTGTCGCGTTACGCTTGCAATCGTTCTGCTAGCCGGCACGATGTTTGCCGACGAAGGAATGTGGACTTTCGACAATCCACCCACTCAGTTGATCCAGCAAAAATACCAATTCTCATTGAGCAAGCCCTGGCTCGATCACGTGCGATTGTCATGTGTGCGACTGAACGATGGCGGGTCGGGATCGTTCGTAAGCCCGCACGGGCTGCTGCTCACCAATCACCATGTCGCTCGAGGACAATTGCAGAAGGGTTCGACTGCAGAGCACGATTACATCAAGAATGGTTTTTACGCCGCCACAGCCGAGCAGGAGATGAAGGTGCAGGACCTCGAAGTCAACGTACTGATCTCGACTGAGGACGTGACCGAACGCGTTCAGGCCGCGCTGAAAGGCGCAGGATCTCCTGAGCAAGAGTTCAAAGCCCGCCAAGCTGTCGTTGCCGACATCGAAAGAGAGAGTACTCAAAAAACCGGCCTGCGCTCGGATGTGGTTACCCTTTATCAGGGCGGAGAGTATTGGCTCTATCGCTACAAAAAGTACACCGACCTGCGCATTGTGTTTGCCCCAGAGGAGCAGGCCGCGTTCTTTGGCGGCGATCCGGATAATTTCACCTATCCCCGCTACGATCTCGACATGGCATTGTTCCGCGTGTATGAGAATGGCAAGCCCATCGATAGCAATAACTTTTTGAAGTGGAATCCGAAAGGCGCGGCTGAGAATGATTTGATTTTTGTCACCGGTCATCCAGGCTCGACTGAGCGGCTCAAAACGATGGCTGAGCTCTTGTTTGCGCGCGACTATGATTTGCCACCTTGGATCGAGGTGACTCGCGATCGCATTGCAGTCTTGCAGCGCTTCTCCGCCACCAGCGCCGAACACGCGCGTGAGGCGGGCAGCACGATCTTCTTTGCACAAAACACCCTCAAAGCATTGACCGGCGAGCTTCATGGCCTCGAAAATCCGCGCATCATCGCAAACAAAAAGACCGATGAAGAAAAGTTCCAGGCCGCGGTCATGAGCAATCCAGATCTGAAAGCCAAGTACGGGACCGCCTGGAATGATATTGCCGCAGCCGAACAGAAGGCAGCCTCGCGCGTCAAGGAAAGCTACTATCACAGTACGGATTCGCAGTTGTCCTCACTGGCCGTCAACATCGTTGAGTATGTTGCTGAAATCAAGAAACCCGATGGCGAGCGCCTTCCTGGTTTCCATGAGTCTGAGCTCGAATCGCTGCGGTTGCGGCTGTTTTCTCCGGCTCCCATCTATCCGGATCTGGAAATTGCGCGCATCACTGGCGCATTACATCGAGATATCAATGCTGTCGGTCCTGATGATCCCTTCGTCAAGATTGTCCTCGGAGGTAAGACTCCCGAGCAGGCCGCCGCCGACCTGGTGAATGGCACCAAATTGCAGGACCCTCAATTGCGGAAATCGCTGGTGGAAGGTGGCCAACAGGCGGTGGACACCTCGACCGATTCCTTCATCGTGCTTGCCCGCAAGATCGATCCGTTGCGTCGTGAAATAATTAAGTGGAGTCAAGATAACGTGGAAAGCGTAGAGCAGCGGGCTGGTGAGCAAATTGGCCGCGCACGCTTTGCGCTCTACGGCAGGAGCACGTATCCCGACGCAACCTTCACCCTTCGCCTTTCATATGGGCAAGTAAAAGGCTATCCGATGAATGGCACAGTCGCGCCCCCGCAGACGACCTACTATGGCCTTTACGATCGTGCATTCAGCTTCGGCGACCAGCCTCCCTTTGACCTCCCGCAGCGATACCGCGACGGAATGAAGAACCTCGATCTGACCACGCCACTGGATTTCGTAAGCACCAACGACGTGATTGGAGGCAATTCAGGTTCGCCGGTGGTAAACAAGGACGGCGAAATTGTAGGTCTGATTTTCGACGGCAATATCGAATCACTGGTTGGAAATTACGTCTATGACATCGAAAGCAACCGCTCAGTAGCCGTCCACACCGCGGCCATGACCGAAGCGCTTCGCAAACTCTATGGCGCCGGCAAGTTGGTCGAAGAACTGACTGGCGGATCCGGCGGACATTGACGTGCAGCATTAAGCACGCTAACGAGCGATGCCGCTGACTCCCATGCAAATCAAGCCGCAACGCGGCGAAACAATACAGCCCAGGGCGCAAGCCGGGTGAAAGTGGAATCTGAGAAGCCCTGAAAGGGCGAAAGAACAATTGTAAACAGGATCTTCGGCGCGGTTTCGTAAGAAGAGCATCCGGCGGCACCCACTTTCACTCTATTTCCGGCCCCAGCTTACGATACTTGGTCTCGAAATAAAGCAAGGGCTTCCCTGTTCGCACTACAACGTCTTCGACTTCGGCAATAAAAATAGTGTGATCGCCGGCGTCTTGTGCGCTCTGCAAGCGGCATTCAAGGTACGCCAGAGCGCCGTGGAGCACGGGGGTGCCGTGCGCTGTGCGATCAAACTTTGCTCCAGCTTCCTGCTCGGCGCGGGCAGGGTCCCGATCAGGACGGGCGTAGTGTTCCGCAACCGCACGCTGCTGTTCGGAAAGAACATTGATGCCAAATCGCTTTCGCGAATGCAGATGCGCATGCGTCCGCGCCTGATGGTCCACACACACCAGAACCAGTAACGGATCGAGAGAAACCGAGGTGAACGCATTCGCCGTCATGCCCTGGACTTCACCTTCGTAGTTGACGGTAACGACCGTCACGCCGGTGGCGAAGCATCCCATTGCACGGCGAAAGTCTTCCTGATTTGCGCCCATGAGCGAAGCCTGACCAGTTTTATCACGAGCGCACGCATTTCCGCCGCTGAGCGGCTTCCGCTATCATTCTGATGTAGGCAGGATCTTGACAGTGTGGGGACAGCCGCCCCAGGCTGTCCGGCGGAGCAAAGCTCCGGAGTTTGCAAGTACCATGAAAAGCGCAACCCATGAGGCTCCAAACTCCAGGCATCTCTCAAGTCAAGGATTGGACCTCCCGCTTGATCGGGATGCCGCATGCCGTTGGATTCGCGCCAACGACCAAGACCTACCTGAGGTTCTCTCCGCGGCCCAGGACGCTCGCGACCACTTTAAGCCCGACGTGGTCACTTATTCGCGCAAGGTCTTCATCCCCCTTACGAACCTCTGCCGCGATTATTGCGGATATTGCACCTTTCGCCGCGACCCGGGGCAGGCTGGCGCACACACAATGTCTCCCGATGAGGTCCTGCAAGTCGCGCGCGCAGGCGAAAAGCTAGGCTGCACAGAAGCCCTGTTCTCACTTGGCGATAAACCCGAATTGATCTTTCCCGAAATGCGCGAGACCTTGCGCAAATTGGGATTTCGCTCCACGCTTCATTATTTAGAAGCCATGTGTGAGCTTGTATTACGTGAAACCAGTTTGCTCCCGCACCCGAATCCTGGTCTGATGAGTGTCGAGTGGATTACTAGGCTCGCGGCAGTCTCTCCCAGCATGGGACTGATGCTAGAGACAACTAACGACTCCCTGCTCGCGCCAGGAAAGGCCCACGACAACGCCCCCGACAAGATACCGGTCAAGCGGTTGCGCACCATTGAAGAGGCAGGCAAGCAGGGCGTTCCATTCACCACCGGCATCCTGATCGGTATTGGCGAATCTCCGGAAGACCGCGTAGATGCCTTGCTTGCCATTCGCGAACTGCACCAGCGCTACAGTCACATTCAAGAAGTGATCATTCAGAATTTTCGAGTAAAACCAGAAATCCCCATGTGGAATTGGTCCGAGCCAACTCGCGGCGACATGCTACGCACCATTGCTGTCGCGCGATTGCTGATGCCGGAGATGAACATCCAGGCTCCGCCAAATCTCTCCGACGCGGACTACGAAGAGCTGCTGGATGCGGGCATCAACGATTGGGGTGGAGTCTCTCCGCTGACTCCCGATTTCATCAATCCAGAGCGGCCCTGGCCGCATCTTGACGAACTGGAGCGGCGTACACAAATGAAAGGATTCGAGCTGCGACAACGTTTGCCAGTCTATCCGGAGTTCCTGGATCATGCAATGCACAAGTCCGTGCTGCTGGACTCCAAACTCAGAGTAGCTGCAGGCGTCGAAGGCTACGCGCGGAGTGCCGCATGATCGTCGTCCTCACCGGCGGTACGGGAGGCGCCAAATTTGTTGACGGCCTTCGTCGCGTGGTCCCGCCTGAAGAGCTGACGATAATCGTGAACACCGGTGACGACCACGAATGGTGGGGTCTGTACGTATCTCCCGATATCGACTCGATTACATATGTCCTCGCCGGGATTTTGAGCAACGAACGCGGGTGGGGCGTTCACGGCGACACCTTTCATTGCCTGCAAACGATGAAAGAACTAGGCGAGCCTTCATGGTTCAGCGTCGGCGATCGTGATCTGGCGACGCATTTGCTGCGCTCCAAACTGCTCTCCCAAGGGCGCACCCTCTCCGAGGTCACCAAGGCTATTGCCGAGAGGCTGGCAGTGCGCTCCCGTATTTTGCCTATGAGCGACATGCAAGTAGAGACCAGGATCGACACTCCTGCCGGGGAGTTGAGCTTCGAAGAATATTTCGTCCAGCGCTGGTATCAGGATCCGGTGAAGTCCGTGCGTTTCGCCGGCTCATCGAAATCCGAACCTGCGCCAGGAGTGCTCGACGCCATTGCTCGCGCGCAGGCTGTGTTGATCGCGCCGAGCAACCCGGTCACCAGCATTGGCCCAATTCTCGCAGTACCCGGCATTCGCGATGCGCTCGCCAAGACCGCAGCGCAGGTTGTAGCGGTCAGCCCGATTATCGGGAACGCTGCCGTTTCTGGACCCGCTGGCGCCCTGATGACTGCTCAAGGTCTGGCGGTTTCGATCGCGGGAATCGCCAATGCCTATGGTGATTTTCTTGATGTCTTGGTCGTGGACGATTCCGATTCCGATGCTGCACAAAAGCTTGAATCACGTAGCCCCGGACGCCCCTACACGATCAACAACGGACTTCAAGTTCATTGCACAAACATCCTCATGCGCACCACCGAAGACAAAGAGCGGATCGCACGAACAGCTCTGGGCCAGGCCTGTCCCGAACTCGTGAGCACTTCAGCAGAGGTCGAATGATTCTGGTCCCTGTAAAGAACTTGAAGAATGCGAAACGGCGGCTTGGGTCAGTAATGGAGCAATCTGCTCGTACCGAGCTCGCGCAGGCTATGCTGCAGGATGTTCTCGAAACGCTCTCAGGCTATGAAGTTTCTCTGGTCACGAGCGATTCGTTCGCCATTGAGCTCGCCGCGAACTGCGGATTTAGAGTGATCCGAGACGAATCGAATCTCAGCGAAACCGATGCGATTGAGATGGCAACTCAGGTTTGCGAATCTCGAGGAATTCGCACCACGCTAGTGATCCCGGCAGATATTCCCCTCATCGATGTCACCGAAGTGCGAGCCATCTATGACAGCGCTCCTGAGCGTGGCACGGTGCTCGTTCCTGCCCGTGACAAGCGTGGAACCAATGCCATCCTGCGCCGTCCGGTAGCCCTATTCCCTCTGCACTTCGGCAATGATAGTTTTCTTCCCCACCTCGCCGCCGCCATTGCGACCGACACTTCCTGCGTTGTGCTCTCGCTGTCCGGAATCGCCTTGGACATTGACACTCCCGAAGATCTTGAACAGTTGGCCCGTGCTCCAGGCGAAAAAAGGTCACAGCTTCTGGCTCGAAAACTAGGTTTGTCTCAGCCATTCCATCCTTCGGTGATTTTGCCAAGGGTGGGAGGGAACATATGACGGCGAAATCGCAATGAAGCCGCGCGATATTCGTCTCATTCCCATTCCTTTCCCGAGTGAGGTTCTGCCAGGCGACGATCTGATCGAGAAACTTCGCTCAGCGCTGCGGCATCAGAAAACGTTATTGAAGACCGGCGACATTCTGGTGATCAAGCACAAGGTAGTTTCGAAGGCCGAAGGTCAGGTTGTAGCACTCACCGATGTCAGACCTACCAGCTCTGCTAGCCTGTGGGCAGATGAGTGTGGGACTGATGCCCGCCTGGTCGAACTCGCGCTTCGCGAGGCCCGGCGGATAGTACGCAAGAAAATGCTGCGCAAGAAGAACGGCGTCCTGATTACCGAGACTCGTCACGGCTTGGTTTGCGCCAACAGCGGCGTGGATGCTTCGAACGTGGACGGCGGGAATAGTGCCGTGCTTCTTCCCAAAGATCCTGATCGCTCGGCTGCACGCCTGCGCTCGCAAATCAGAAAGGCACTGGGCGTCTCAGTCGCCGTGATCATTTCAGATTCTTTTGGCCGCCCCTGGCGTGAGGGTCTCACCGAGGTAGCCATCGGAGTTGCGGGAATGAAGCCTCTGCTGGACTATCGAGGGAAGCGCGATCCGCACCGATACCGGCTTCGCGCCAGCTACGAAGCAGTAGCCGACGAACTCGCTTGCGCTGCGGGCCTGGTCTGCGGCAAGCTTAATCGCACGCCAGTTTGTATTGTGCGCGGATTCGAGTATCAGCGCGGCCCGGGGAGCGCACGCGATCTGGTACGCGCGAAAGAAAACGATCTCTTCCGTTGAGGCTTTACAGAAAGAAGGAAAGACCAATGCACGACCGAATCTCCACCCCGGCGGAACTCGAACAATTTCCTCAATTCGACTGGGCTGAAGCTGCTCCTCGCATGCAATCTGCAGCACGCGACGCTGTCGAACGCGTACTGGAGTTACAGGATGGCAGCGCGATTACTCGGGACCAATGCCTGCTGTTGGCCAATGCTGAAGGAGACGACCTCCTTGGATTGCTCGTAGCTGCAGATCTCCTGCGCTGCGAACTGGCAGGCAACATCGTCACTTACGTCGTCAACCGCAATATTAATTTCACCAACATCTGTTTCGTCGGTTGCAAGTTTTGCGCCTTCAGCCGTGGCCCGCGCGAATCCGATACCTACTTTCTGAATCCCGAGCAGGTCGCAGAAAAAGCAATTCAGGCCTGGGAATTGGGCTCAACGGAAGTGTGCATTCAAGGTGGTCTGCCCCGCGGGCTCCCTCCTTTGTATTATCGGGACATCTTGCGCGCGGTGAAGTCCGCGGTTCCAAGCATGCACATTCATGCCTTCTCGCCGATGGAAATTGTTTACGGCGTCGAACTCACCGGTATGATTCTCCGCGATTACTTGAGCATGCTGCGCGACAATGGACTCGGCACGCTTCCTGGCACCGCCGCCGAGATTCTGGATGATGAAGTCCGCCACGTCCTCTCGCGCAACAAGCTCTCAACTCAGCAGTGGCAAGAAGTGATCCGCACTGCCCACTCCGGCGGCATTCGCAGCACGTCAACCTTAATGTACGGCCACGTCGAAACGCCTGAGCACTGGGTGAATCAGCTTCTACTCCTGCGATCAATTCAGAATGAAACTGGTGGATTCACTGAGTTCGTTCCCCTCGGTTTTGTTCACAACAATACGCTCTTGTTTCATCAGGGACTGTCTCGTGCTGGGCCAACTATGGCTGAACATCTCAAAATCCACGCCCTGGCCCGTCTGATGCTCGCTGGTTCCATCAACAATATTCAAGTTTCCTGGGTAAAGCTCAATCGCCGTCTCTCACAACTCTGCCTCCATGCCGGCGCCAACGATTACGGCGGAACGCTGATGGAAGAAAACATTTCGCGCGAGGCCGGAGCTACTGCGGGCCAGTACACCCGCCCGGAAGAATTCCAGTCTCTGATTCGCGAAATTGGCCGCATTCCTGCCGAGAGAAACACAACATATTCGCGAATCCAGATCAAGATGCCATTCGAAAGCTTCCCTGCCGAGCCCCTGCTTGAGCCGGAGTTCGCGTGACCATCGCCATCGTCGGCGGCACTGGCCCGGAAGGTTCCGGACTCGCGCTGCGTTGGGCAAAAGCAGGTGAGACGGTCATCATCGGCTCGCGCGATCCGCAGCGCGCTTCCGAGGCCGCCAATAGAATTCGCGAGAAGACGGGCGGAAACATTTCCGGAGCCGAGAACAAGGTTGCGTGCGACTCTGCGGAAATCGTCGTCCTAGCCGTTCCCTTTGACGCGCAGGCGGAAATGCTTAAGCACATCAAGTCCGCGCTGCGCCCCAGTCAAATTCTTGTAGATGCGACCGTGCCTCTGGCAGCCAGTGTCGGCGGACGCCCTACACGCACAATCGGCGTCTGGCAAGGTTCGGCCGCAGAGCAAGCAGCCGAACTGGCACCCGAAGGCGTTCCGGTCGTAGCCGCTTTTCACAATGCGGCTGCGGAATTACTGGCGCACGAAGGAGCGGTCGATTGCGACGTGATCGTATGCAGCGATGACAAACAAGCGGCGCATCGCATTCGCCAGCTCGCGCGCAAAATTCCCGGAGTCCGCGCACTGGACGGAGGCAAGCTGGAGAATGCGCGCATCGTCGAACAGATCACCGCCCTCTTGATCGGATTCAACATCCGGCACAAAGGCCAATCAGGTCTCCGCATTACCGGCTTGCCGCCGGAAGCGTACGATATTTGATTCCAAGCCTCGAAATACTGTTTGCCATGCGCGCGTTTTTCAGTCGCTAGGAAGGTCTGCGCTGGGTTGGAGTTGAAGATTCACGTTAGGCAGTCGAATTGATCTGATAACGACAACGTGGTCTCACTATGGATGTCTCAAAAGCGGTCATTGAATTCCGCGACGTCTCTTATTCCCTATCTAGCGGGCGGACAATTCTTCACAACCTGAACCTTGAAGTTCGAGGTGGCGAGATTCTGGTTCTTCTCGGCCGCAGCGGCTCGGGAAAAACCACCGCGCTCAAGCTGGTGAATCGGCTGCTCGAAGCCTCCACCGGGGAGATCCGCATCGAAGGGCGTCCAGCGCGCGACTGGGAGGTCATCAAGCTGCGACGTCACATTGGATATGCAATCCAGGAAATTGGCCTGTTCCCCCACTTCACGATCGGGCGCAATATCGGAGTGGTTCCTGCGGTTGAGGACTGGCCGAAGGAGCGCATCCAGGCGCGGGTAGTAGAGCTGCTGAATCTCGTAGGACTCCCGGGTGACATTGCGTCGCGCTATCCGCATCAACTTTCTGGAGGCCAGCGACAGCGTGTCGGCGTTGCGCGCGCCCTCGCCGCCGATCCTCCAATTCTCCTGATGGATGAGCCTTTCGGGGCGCTCGACCCGCTCACGCGCTCCGATCTTCAGCGCGAATTTCTATCGCTCCAGCAGAAATTGCAAAAGGCGGTCGTGTTCGTTACCCATGATCTTCACGAGGCAATGCTGCTCGGAACAAGAATTGCGTTGCTCGAACAAGGCAGCCTGGTTGCGATCAACACTCCCGACGAGTTTCTAAAAGCGCCCGAGCCTCTCGTCGCGAAGTATGTACAAGCGTTTGGCTCATTCGAATCAGTGCGAGGCACTCGATGAACTTCTGGAATTTTGTTACGCAGAATCGAACCGAAATCGCGGAGCTTACACTCGAGCACTTGTGGATCGTAAGCATTTCCACGCTGCTCGCGGTCGCAGTTGGAATTCCGCTCGGTATCCTGATCACTCGCAAACCCGTGCTGCAGAAACCGGTGATCGCGACGGCGAACATTATCCAAACCATTCCCAGCCTGGCGCTGTTCGGGTTCCTCTTGCCCGCGCCCTGGATCGGCGATCGTGCGGGCCGTCTCGCGATTCTCGCTTTAACTCTTTATGCCCTGCTTCCACTCATTCGCAATACTTACGCCGGAATCACAGGCGTTGACAACGCCATCGTTGAAGCCGCGCGCGGCATGGGCCTGACCGACTGGCAACTTCTGTTCCAAGTCGAGTTGCCGCTAGCCGCGAGCGTGATTCTCGCCGGTGTTCGGGTTGCCATGGTAATGTCCATCGGCCTCGCCACCATCGCCGCCGCAATCGGCGCGGGCGGACTTGGCGAACTCATCTTCCGCGGACTGACCATGGTGAACAATGCCGTGATTCTCGCGGGAGCCATTCCAGCTGCATTAATGGCCTTAGCCGCCGACACGCTGCTGGGCTGGCTGGAGAAGCGGCTCTCGCCACAGCGGGCTGCATAATGCGAGATCACGCGAGCGGGCGGCGAGGGAGACGCGGCAATCTGTTGGAGCGGGAGGGCACGACTTTCAGTCGTGCCGTAAAACGTCCTAAATTGACCAGCGGCACGGCTGAAAGCCGTGCCCTCCCGACGCTCGCCATCACACTTCTCCTCGCGACCACCTTTCTCCCCGCCTGTTCTCACCGACCCCGCATCGTCGTCGGATGCAAGAACTTCACCGAGCAAGTCATCCTCGGAGAACTCATCGCCCAGCAGATCGAAAACAAAACTCATCTTCCTGTCGAGCGACGTTTCTATCTCGGCGGCACTTACATCGCGCACCAAAGCTTGCTCGCCGGACGCATCGACATCTATCTCGAATACACCGGCACAGCGCTGACCGCAGTCCTGAAGCAACCGCCCGCAGCAGATCGGAAAGCGGTTTACGATCGCGTGAAGTCGGAATACGAGCAGCGTTTCCACCTGACCCTCGGCCCGCCCCTCGGCTTCAACGACACCTTCGCCATCGAAATTCGAGGCGAGGACGCCCGTCGCCTGCATCTGCAAACACTCTCTCAGGCCGCCGCGTACGCTCCGCAATGGCGCGCCGGCTTTGGGTACGAGTTCATGGAGCGCCCCGACGGCTACAAGGGCCTGGTCGCAACCTACGGCCTGCGTTTCGCCGCTCCGCCGCGCATCATGGACCTCGGCCTGCTCACCCGCGCTCTCAAAGATCATCAGATTGACCTGATCGCCGGCAACATGACCGACGGCCTCATCCCCGCCCTCGATCTATTCGTTCTCGAAGACGACAAGCACTACTTCCCGCCCTACGAGGCGGTCCCGGTCATTCGCGAGGAGACGCTGGCGGAACATCCCGAGGTAAAGCAAGCTCTGGACGAACTTGCGGGAACAATTTCTGACACTGAGATGCGGCAGCTTAATTATCAAGTGGACGGTCAGAAGCGGGATGCGAAAGAAGTGGTTCGCGCCTTCCTGAGCAGCAAACAATTGTAGACCTCCCGTCGCTGTCATCCTGAGCGAAGCAGTCGCTCGCGAAGCGCACGACTACGCAGGCGAAGGACCCCGTGCATGCTGGTCGTGAGATGGTCCTCAACATGCATTCCGACCAATCAACACCCTATATCGGAATTCCTTTCGCGCCATTCTCACCAGCAGCGTCTCCGAGGTCCCTCGACTCCGCAGACAGATTTGCAGAGCGATCAGTCTGCGCCGCTCAGGATGACAGTTTGATAGGATTCCACGAGCCGACACGGCCACCTCAACTTCACATGCTAACGGTTCTTGCAATTTCGAACTATCGCTCTCTGCGGAATCTGATCGTAGCGTTGCAACAGCTGAACGTGGTCACCGGGCCCAATGGAAGCGGAAAATCAAGTCTCTACCGGGCGTTACGGCTTCTCGCCGACACTGCACAAGGGCGTGTAATCACGTCTCTCGCGCGGGAGGGCGGATTGCAATCCACGTTGTGGGCGGGGCCAGAATCCATTTCGCGTTCAGTACGCCGGGGCGATTATGCGGTTCAGGGCACCAGGCGAACGCATCCGGTGAATCTCCGCCTTGGGTTTGCCGGCGACGAGTTCGGTTATCTCATTGATATGGGTCTGCCAACTCCAGGAGGCTCTGCATTCAGCCTTGACCCGGAAATTAAGCGTGAGTGCATCTGGCACGGGCCAACGCTTCGCCCGTCAGCCGTGTTGATGGACAGACACGGTCCGCTCGTCCGCATTCGGAACAACAATGAAGAATGGAGCATCGTTGCGGACAACCTCTCCACCTTTGACAGCATGATGACGCATGTTGCTGATCCACGAAACGCTCCGGAGATGCTGTTGTTACGAGAATCCATTCGTGCCTGGAGATTTTACGATCACTTCAGAACCGACGCCGACTCACCGGCACGATTGCCTCAGATTGGCACTCGAACTCCAATCCTTGGCAACGATGGGGCCGACCTCGCGGCCGCACTCGAAACTATTCGCGAGATCGGGAACAGCGAAGCCCTCGACGCAGCCGTTTCGGATGCCTTTCCTGGCAGTCGGCTATCGGTTGTAACTAGCTCGGGACGCTTTTCGCTGGCAATGGAACAGCACGGCATGTTACGCCCTCTGGATGCAGCCGAACTCTCGGATGGGACACTGCGATATTTGCTATGGATCGCCGCGCTCCTGACTCCCAGACCGCCGGCATTGATAGTGCTCAATGAGCCCGAGACCAGCCTTCATCCTGACCTGCTCGACGCTCTTGCACGCCTGATCGCGCGAGCATCCGAACGCTCTCAGGTCATCGTCGTGACGCACGCCCAGAAGCTCATCGCTTCACTATCGGAGCAGCAGGGCTGTCATTCAATCATGCTGGAAAAGACATTTGGTGAAACCTCGATAGTCGGCATGAAAGAGATGGGCGCTCCCGCCTGGCATTGGCCATCGCGTTAAGAAACTCTCGCTGCAAGCTCACACGCGGTGCTGGGCCGATTGTCAAAAGGATGTAAACAGATCCTACCGTTCATCACAACCCGCACGCATGCATCATCATGCCGCCAAAGCCCTTCTCCGCAATGTAAACAAATGGTCACTTCTCACCTCAGGACGCCTTCTCGTGCTCCCCGCATGAATCCAACCAATTGAACGAACAAAACTAAGACTCCAGAACAGGAGGACACTGTTTATGTTGAATCACGTCCTCAGAACAACTCTCGCAACGGCGCTGATTTTGGGCGTCTCAAACCTGGCGGTTGCGCAATATGGAGGCGGTGGCGGAGGCGGAATGCCCGGAAGCCCTAACTACAACCCTAATCGCGGCTATAGCAACAAGGGTGCGATCATTGGCGGAGTCGCTGGCGGCGCAGCCGTTGTTGGTGGCTTGCTTTACTGGAGGCACCATAATCGAGCCAAGCTGCAAGGCTGCGTGGCGGGCAGTGGAGACAAGCTCGTCAGCGAGAAAGACAATCAAACCTACAGCCTCAGCAACCCGCAGAACGAGACTCTGAAGCCGGGAGAGCGTGTGGAGTTGCTAGGCAAGAAGGCCAAGGACGACGGCTCTGGCGAACCAACGTTCGAGGTCTACAAAATGAGCAAGGACCTTGGCCAATGTACGGGAACAACGGCAGAGCAGCGGTAGTGACCCGTCAATCGGCCCGTCGCTGAGGAAGGGCGGAGCAAATCCGCCCTTCCCACAAGTCGAGTGCTGGCTTTCGTTTGGGAATCACAAGTCGCCAGAGTGAATACTTAAGCCGAGGCTCGAGTTGCACTCTTAAACGCCTTTTGGATCAGCGTATATCGCGCAGCACCAATGATTCCCGAATCGTCATTCAGCACAATTTTTACTGGAATATCGGCGAGGAGAGACCTCATTCGGCCTTTGTCAAGGAATGAATTCATGAAAACCGGATCTTGCATGCGGGGGACGATCTTGGCTGCGATGCTGCCGCCAATGAAGGCACCACCAGTGGCAAGGAAATTCAAAGCACAGTTTCCGGTTTCGGATCCATAGACACCGACGAAAATGTTCAGAGCCTGATCGCAAATTGCCGCCTTCTTTTCCAGCGCAAGCTGCGAGATCAGTGCAGGAGGATCGGGCGCCTCGCTCATTTCCTTCTGCAACCACGCGGGTTCTTCGGCCTTTCCGGCGTCGCGAAGGAAATCGTAAATATTCTTGATGCCGGGACCGGAAAGAATTCTCTCGCAGCTCACGTGGTCATACTTTTTGCGCAGATACTGCGCCAGCTCAGCCTCTAGGTCGTTCTTGGGAGCAAAGTCGGCGTGTCCTCCTTCGCAGGGGAAAGGATGGTGGCGGAATCCGTCCCAATAGAGGCCAGCTACTCCCAGACCAGTCCGCGCGGCAATTACGACACGATTGCCTTCGGCGTCCTCGACTCCTTCGCTCAGGGTAACGAAATCTTTGGATTCGAGTGCGTCGATTCCATAGGCATAGGCTTCAAGATCGTTGATCAGGCCGACCGAGCCCAGTCTGAGTTGAGCAGCCAGTTCGCGCGAATCAATCGTCCACGGAAGGTTGGAAATTTTGCTGCGTCCCGCCCGCACCGGGCCAGCCACACCGAAGCAGGCGCTGTGGGCCGGAATCCCCTCGGTCTTCACAAACGTGCTGATGATTTCCTGCAACCCGCCGTGCTCCTGGCTTTTGAAGGTCTTCTCCACCACCAGTTCCAGCTTGCTGCCTTCAGTTTGAAAGGCCGCCAGCCGGGTGCGCGTTGCTCCAATATCACCGGCGAGAATCATTCGATTGTCCTCCACTCCCGCTCATCGCGTTTCAGCAGTTCGTCGGATTCTTTCGGACCCCAGGTGCCGGCGGCGTAGTTGGGAAATTTGCGCGGCGGAAGCGCCTTCCACACGTCCAACACCGGGTCTACTACGTTCCATCCGGCCTCGACCATGTCGGCACGCTGGAACAATGTGGCGTCCCCGATCATGCAGTCGTAGAGCAAGACCTCGTAGCCGGTGTAGGCGTCCGCGCCAAAATATTTGGAGTACTCGAAACTCATGTCCACCGAGCCCACGCGCAGAATAGGACCAGGAATTTTTGCGCCGAAGCTGAGCGAAATTCCCTCCACTGGCTGAATCTGAATCACGAGTTGATTGGAATGCTTGTGCACCGGCGTATTGCGAAAGAGATCGAATGGAGTCCTCTTGAACTGAACCGTGATCTCAGTATGCCTCTTGGCCAAGCGCTTGCCCGTCCGCAAGTAGAAGGGCACGCCCACCCATCGCCAATTGTCTATGTTGAGTTTGAGCGCGACGAAAGTTTCCGTCCTCGATTCCGGCGAAACTCCTGGCTCGGTTCGATAACCACGAACCTGCTCGTCTCCGACAAGCCCTTCCCCATATTGCCCACGCACACTGTATTGAAGGACATCTTCCGACAGCAGCGGCTGCATGGCATTCAGGACCTTAGCCTGTTCACTGCGAACAGCATCTGCATGAAAGGAAACAGGCGGTTCCATTGCGGTCAGGCTGAGAAGCTGCATCACGTGGTTGGGAACCATATCGCGCAGCGTGCCCGCAGTGTCAAAGTATCCGCCACGCTGTTCCACGCCCACCGTTTCCGCGTTCGTAATTTGCACGTGGTCAATGTAGCGGCGGTTCCAGATGGGCTCAAAGATGGCATTGTCAAAACGAAAGACCAAAATGTTCTGCACCGTCTCTTTGCCCAGGTAGTGATCGATGCGATAAATCTGGTTTTCCCCGAGCACCGCCTTGAGCTGGTTGTTTAAGGCCCGAGCGGAATCGTAGTCGTTGCCGAACGGCTTCTCGATAATCACCCGCCGCCAATGGCCATTCTCCTGGCGGGAAAGTTCAATCCCGCCCAACATGTCGACGATGGATGCAAAGAATTTCGGTGAAGTCGCAAGATAGAAGAGATAGTTGCCTTCAGTATTGTGCTGCTGATCGATCTCGCCTAGCCGTGCGGCGACAGTGGAGTAGGTTGCGGGATCGCCAAAATCGCCACTCTGATAATAGAGTCGCTGCTGAAACCAGTCCCAAGCTTGTGTACCCCGATCTTCGGCTGGCAGGAAGGAGGTCACTTGGCTGCGAAATTGTTCTTCATTGAGTTGGTCAACTGCAACTCCCAGGATAGCGAAGTTTTTGGGGAGCAGCGAAGCTTTGACCAGATTGAACAGCGCTGGAACAAGTTTTCTCTTGGTGAGATCACCCGACGCGCCAAAAAGCACCATGGCACATGGACCCGCCGCCTGGCCGAAGTGGGCTGATTGCTGGTCCTGATTGGTGGTTACGGCAGTTGCCATGGCTGGTGCTCGATTGCTGTAATTGGCTATTTTAGGCGCAGCGGGGAGAGAATATCGGGGAAATGTTTCTACTGCACGTGTATTTCGGATGTATTCATCTGTCATCCTGAGCGAAGTTGTCGTTCGCGAAGCAAACAACAACGCAGTCGCAGGACCCCGGACGCGCTTGAACGGAATGGGACACGGAAAGGTATTCTCACGGTGTACACCGAGCTGCAGTCTTGCTCAGAATTCCCATTGAAGTCGGAGGCCGCACAAGCGTGCCAGGGATCCTTCGACTCCGCTCAGGATGACAGTGCACGTTGACGGCTGATGGCTGACTGCTACATCAGCCACAACGCATCCACATCCACAATCACATTCGTCCGCGGAATTTTTTCCTTCTCTGCCTGAGCCAGCATCGTCCTTAATGCCTCATTCAGTTTCTGCCGGCTCGGAGACTTCAGAATAAAGTGATAGCGATAATCGCGCTTCAGCCGCTCGATGGGCGCGGCGGCTGGACCTAGCACTCGCACTCCTTCATGACGCGTCTTTTCGAACCAGCGGCCTAGCCCGCCCGCCCAGCGAAGCGTGTCATCCAGTTTCGCGCTACGGACCATTACGTTGGCAAGTGAACTATAGGGCGGATAGTGCATCCAGCTGCGGAAGCGGAGTTCTTTTTCGTAGAAGCCTGCGAAGTCATGTTGAGCCGCGTACTGCACTGCATAGTGTTCGGGAAAATAAGTTTGCAGCACAACTTTGCCTGGGACTTCTCCGCGCCCAGCCCGGCCCGCGACTTGGGTTAGCAATTGAAATGTTCGCTCGGCGGCGCGGAAGTCTGGCATACCCAGCGCCATGTCCGCACCCACTACGCCGACCAGTGTCACCCCATGAATGTCGTGGCCCTTGGCGATCATCTGAGTGCCGACCAGCAGATCAAGTTCGCCCGCATCCAGCGCGTTCAACGCACGTTCAAAATCGGCATGGCTGCGGACCGTGTCGCGATCAAGCCTCGCAATTCGCGCCTGCGGAAACAATCCGTGCAACAGCTCTTCCAACTTTTCCGAACCAGTGCCAAGAAAAAATACGTACTCACTCCCACACGAAGCACAATTCTTCGGCACCGGAGCCATGAAACCGCAGTAATGGCATTCCATCCTGCGTTTTATCTTGTGGTGGGTGAGCGCAATGGCGCAGTTTTTGCATTCGACCTTCTTGCCGCAAGTGCGGCACAAGACTACGGGAGAGTATCCCCGACGATTCAGCAACACCATCGCTTGCTCTTTGCGCTCCAGTCGGAGGCGGATTTCGTCGATCAGCTTGCGCGAGATCACTTGTTCGCGCCCGGTGTCCTGAAATTCTTGCCTCATGTCCACGAGTTCGACTTCCGGCAGGGGGCGCTTCTCCACGCGATCAGGCATCTCCATCAACGCATAACGGCCTTTCGTAGCATTGAAGTAGGACTCCAGCGACGGAGTCGCCGACCCCAGCACCACGACGGCCTCAGAGAATTTAGCCCGCATTACAGCGACGTCGCGCGCATGGTAACGCGGCGTTTCTTCCTGCTTGTAAGAGGAGTCCTGCTCTTCGTCCACGATGATCAGCGCCAGATTCGATACCGGCGCAAAAACTGCCGAGCGCGTTCCCACCACAACTCGTGCCTCTCCCCTCCGGATTCGGTGCCAGTGTTCGGCGCGTTCCTTGTCATTTAACCCGGAGTGCAGGATTGCGACTTCATCTCCAAACACTTCGTGAACGTCCGCCGCTACAGCCGGAGTAAGCCCAATCTCCGGCACCAGCAGAATGGACGAGCGTCCCGCGTCCAGCACGGACTTCATCGCCGCGAGGTAGACAGCGGTTTTTCCAGACCCTGTCACTCCATGCAGCAAGATTCCGCCGAAGCTGCGCGCATCCACGGCGCCGCGAATCCGGTCCAGGGCAGCCCGCTGCGCCGGATTGAAGTCAAAAGTCGCAGGAAGCCCGCGAGTTCCCTTGCCGGAGCGCGGAAGCTCCAGCGGCTCTTCAACAATCTCGATCAGCCCCCGTTTGACCAACGTACCCAGCGTGCTCCTTGGAGCTTGCAGCTCGCGCAAATTTTTAACCACAACCCGTCCGCCCGCCGCAGCCAGGGTTTCCACCAGCAGGCGCTGGTTCGCATTCAACCTACCTTCCGCGTGCTTCAGCACTGCAAATTCTTTCGTCCGCGAAGCATCAGTGGCATGCGAAACGTCTTCGCGTTCGATCCATTTCTTTCGCGCCATTCCGTCTAAAACTGTCCGTGAAACCCGCGCCGCGCCGCGCAAGGTTGGTTCCCTCACAGGATCGCGCGATGAAAGATAATCCAACACCCGGTATTCTGCGTCTTGATCCTCTGGTGTGCGCTTCGATCTCGCGGATGATCCCGCGCTGCTGGCAAGATGCAATGCCATGTGTCCCTCGTCGGTGATGCGGTACACCGTCGCCCGCCGGAATTCCGCGCTCAGCGGCAGCATGCTACGAAATACTTCTCCGATTGGCGCGAGATAGTATTCGCCAATCCACTTTCCCAGACGCACCAACTCTTTGGTCAGGGCCGGAGCTTCCTCGTGATCCAGCGTTTCGAGCAGACTCTTAGCGGAAACTTGTGGAGGACGGTCGTGAAGCTCGGTAACAACTCCCACGAGCCGCTGCTGCCGGAAAGGAACCAAGACACGGCAACCCGTAGTCGGCCGCAGCCCATCGGGCGAACGGTAAGTAAACACCATGTCAAGAGGCACGGGTAATGCCACATCGCAATATTCAGCCATGGAAGAGTGGGTTGAGAAGAATCCTAACACTCGTGCCGAGCCCTACCTTGACACGGTCGCTGGAGCTAAGCGTTAGTACAGGATTTCCGCTGTGTGCGGTTCCTCGCACATAAGGTGCTGAATCTGTCTATGGCACCGAAGTGTAATTAGTTCCGAAAGATGCAACGGAAGAAGAAAATTTGACCTAAGGTGTTTTCCCTAAGGAACCTAAGATTGCACAGGTGAGCTGTTTGGGGTGATTCTTGTCACCTCAACCTGTTGTTTAAGTAATTCCCCTCATCCGGATTTTCAGGGAAGTGCCATTGAGACTTCCCAAGTAGGCCACGGCCCCGTTCGCGTTCATTTTGCTGGACTTTAACCCGATGAAGAACCAGTCGCGGCTTGTCCGCCCGAGATGTAACGAGTACGGTTCTCTTGCGCCAAAGATACTGCTAGCAAGGGCCGCTCTGTGGAAATCAATGTGGTTCATTTCCTCCGAATTTCAGCATCTTGGCACGTCAGATGCAAACAATTTCATTCGATACCCCCTACTTGTGTCTTTTCGGGGGCCAGTAAGGTTGGCCGGTCACAGTGCTATTCCAGCAAGAGGTGAGTTGTTATGCAGGAAAGATCGTTGAGACCACGGGAGCGGCAGGTTGTTGAACTGCTCCTACAAGGCTGCGATAACGATGAAATTTCCAAGCAGTTAAATATGGCGCGGCGGACGGTGAAGGCCCACTTCAATCGCCTGTTCATGCGCTTTGGCATCAATGGCGGAGTCAAACGAGTCAAGCTTGCGACACTTTTATATAGGAGGCAGCTATGTTCCGAGGGGGAAACGGCAGAACCACTCCAAACGACCGGGAGCAACGGGTCATCGAACTCGTCGCTCAAGGACTCAAAAACAAAGAAGTTGCTGACGAAATCGGAACCACCGAACACGTCATCAAGAACTATCTCCGGACCATCTACGACAAACTGGGGCTCTGGAACCGCGTAGAGCTCGCGTTATGGTATGAAGCTCGTAGGCACGAAGGCTTAATACTCGCTCAGTCCCACTGAGCGTACTCTCTTACGTCCTCGAGACTCTCGAAGCAAAAAAAAAGACGGCTGGCGTGTCGCTGCGACAAAGCTCTTCTTGTTACTCGCATGCGACACGCGTCGCCGGCTCGAACTGGTCCTGCTGCGCCGCCCTTTGAGAGATAAAACGCCCCCCCGGAGTCTTTCCATACAGGTCCGCTCCTGGACAGTAGTAGAGTGCGGTGTGAACGTCCACCCACACGCGGACATCAGCACTGCCCAAGTGAGAAGGAGCTCCAGCCGGGACCTCCGCCAACCCCAGTTCGACCAGCAGCGATTCGAACCACGTGAGCTGAGACGACGACCGTGCCGGCCCAACGCTCCACAGAGTCAGCACAAATGCCAAAGCTATTCCGCAAGCCATCAACAGCGTGGCGCGGCGTTTGGTGCGGAGGTGCAAAACACATGCCTCGAGCAAACTTCGGAAATTCCCAACCGTAAGGATCTGTTTCTGGTTGGCAAAACTATCGGCAGAAGTGCTGCCTTCCAACTGCTTTCCCTGCGTCCCCGCTGTATTTCGCGCGTGGTCAACGGCTTTATTAGTAGTAGCTAGAGGTCCTGGTTTCTCTGGGGGTACGCCATCCTCATCTGGCCATTCCGGGTCGAACGCGCTCTCACGCTGGGACGTCCCTCCTGCGCTCTCGGAGACGCGCCCGCTGAAAACGGGATGCATGTCAGCGAGATTCTTCTCTTCCCTCGTGTCGTGTGCCTGCTGCATGAACCACATTGAGGCCCACTTACTCTGCAAGTCATCGGCTGGAGCTGCAGCCACACGCGGCATGCTACAGTGCCCGCAAAATTTTTCGTCCGGTGCAAAGACCCGTCCACAAACCCGGCATTCTGCAGCAAGATCTTCTGCCCTTTTTCCTACCGGCAACACCTCATCCTTGGGTGCAAGCGATTCCTGGCCGTTGGGTTTGGGGGACGATGTCTGTCGAAATCTTCGCGAATTACCGTTAATGGCATTCTTCTTGTCTTCGCATTCGAGTAGTTCCGCAACTAACCCGGCCATCAATTGGCACGTGCGAATATCACATTCATAGAACGCATCGGCCTTGCTCCAGCGAAGCTCCAATAACCCGGCAGTTCCCTCAGCACGCGGAATCGGCACAGCCAGCAGGGAACCTACTCCAAGTTCACGGCAGAGAGCAATATCCAGACGGACATCCTTTTGCGCATCCGCAGATTGAAATTGTTTCCGTTCCCGCAACCGCTCGGTAGGAACCAACGAGTTGGCGACGACGCAGCCGCCAGGAACTTCTGCCCGCAAACCTGATTCTGCGATGCACTCCAGGAAACCATTCTCCGAAAGGGCGAGGCTCACTCCGCCTGCGTCTGTCATTTTCTGCAGCCGTTCCGTGATCAGGACAGCCGTTGCCTCGCGATCCATTTCCCCGGCGCGCACCAACGATTGGATTTCAGCAATCTGGGAGAGAATTGTCGCGCTGTCCAGGCGAGGGTCCTTCGCCCGTACGCTGTCGTTATGCTGCTGCAGGACATAGGCCGCGGCCAGCAATTGCTGGAATCCCCCCTCGTCGAGGATGGGTTTCGATCTCGCGTCTGTGGAAGGAAACGTCACGGGCTGGAACTCCGTTGACCTTATTGTAAAGCAGTCGCCCAAAGTACTTCCCAAGAAAGGCGCTGGCAAAATCTTTAGTTCAGCAGCGGTCCTGCCCGCCGCTCAGCGTTTGTATGCCTCAGAAGGCACGCCAGACCAGCATATACTCCCGGTGAAACACTGAGGAGGCCGTCCAGAATGCAAATGACAAAACGCGCCCATTTCAATTTGCTCCTGCTTTTCGCATTGGCGCTGCTCTCCCCGGCTATTGCCACAGGCGCCGAACCTCAGGCCATTCTTCTGTGGCCGAATGGAGTTCCGGGATCGGCCGGCAAGACTGCGGAGGAGAAGGTCCGCATCAGTCCCGAGGGGGACCGCGTGGTTTCCAGCGTTCATCGTCCTTCGATCACCCCCTATCTCCCCGCAAGGGAGAAAGCTAGCGGCGCCGCAGTCTTAATCATTCCTGGTGGCGGACATCGCGAATTGTGGGTAGATCATGAGGGCTATCGTATTGCTCAGTGGCTCAGCGAGCGCGGAGTGGCGGGGTTTGTACTCAAGTATCGCCTGGCGAAAGAACCGGAATCGTCATACACAATCGAGAAAGACTCACTAGGAGACGTACAGCGCGCTATCCGTCTCATCCGTAGTCGGGCATCGGAATGGGGAATCTCTCCCGATCGCATCGGCGTGATGGGATTCTCCGCCGGGGGTGAATTGGCCGCTCTGTCTGGAACACGCCATGACCTGGGAAATCCTGGCGATGCCGACGCCATCGCCCGCGAAAGTTCTATGCCGGCATTTCAAGCCCTCATCTATCCGGGTATTCCGCAGGATGAAACCGCGAAGCTCTCAAAAGCGACGACGCCGGTATTTCTTCTTTGCGGGGAAGACGACCGGCCCGATATCTCTCAGGGTCTCCCGGAATTGTATGTCGCACTCAGGCGCGCAGGAGTGTCCGCCGAGTTGCATGTCTTCGCCGGAGTTGGCCACGGTTTCGGCTTGCGTGACAGCAATCACGGACCGGCGGCAAACTGGTTAGAACTGTTCTATGGATGGATGGGACAAAAGGAACTTCTACGGTCGAAGTGAAATCTTATCCGGCTCGCGCTTTTAGGAGTGGTTTTTCATGGCTTAAATAAAAATGCACCGCCGGCGTAATAATCAGCGACAAGACCATAGAAATCAGAATTCCTCCGATGACCGCGATGGCCAATGGTTGCAGCATCTGTGAGCCAGCGCCCAGGGCAAATGCCAACGGCAACATGCCAGCTATTGTCGCCAGTGCGGTCATCACAATTGGCCGCAGCCGCCTGCGGCTGGCTTGCAGCATAGCTTCTTCGGCGGAAGATCCGGTGGCCCGGATCTTCTGGTCGGCATCGAGCAGCAGGATGCCGTTCTTGGCGACGATCCCCACGACCATGATCATGCCCATAAACGAAGAAACGTTGAAGGTCGTGCGCGTGATGAGAAGCGCGATGAAGACTCCCGATGTCGAAAGCAGCGCAGAAGCCAGAATCGCAAGTGGAGCCGCGAACGTTCGAAATTCAAACAGCAGCACAATGAATACCAGGACGATGGCCAATATCAGCACAAACACCAGGTCGCGAAACGATTTCTGCTCCTCCTTGTACGTTCCCGCGTAGTCCAGGCGAATGGCAGGGGGAACGTGAAGGCCATTCACGGTTTTCTGCACCGCATCAACAGCGCTGCCGAGGTCTGTGCCTTCCAGCCGCCCAGTGACCATGACGCCGCGCAACAGATTTTCGCGGCGAATTTCGGTCTGGCCGGGAAGTTCTGTGATCGTGGCCAGCGATCCCAGCGTGGCCGTGTGGCCGCCGCTGCTGGTAAGAAGCGTGTCGCGGATCGTCTCAATAGAAGCGCGATTCTTTTTCGGAAAGCGGACCCGGACCGTATAAACCCGGTCATTTGAGATAACCGGGCTCGCTGCCGGTTCTCCCTCAACCAATGCAGCCACATCAGCTGCGATCTCCTCGGGTGTAAAGCCAGCGCGTGCCGCTATTGCGGAATCAACCTGGAACGACAATGCAGGGCCGCTGATTGTATTTTCGATTCCGTCCAGCACATCCACCACGCCGGGTACCTTGCGGATCGCATCTGCAATTTTCGCGGCCCATTGCTCGGTCGTGGACGGGTCCTGCGAAAATAACTTGATCTGGATCGGCTCCCGCTCCCCCGTGAGATCGCCAATCATGTCTTGCAGGATCTGCACGAACTCAATTTTTACCGCTGGCTCCTGCTCCACTACTTGCGAGCGGACGTCTTCGATCACGTCGTCAATGCTGCGTTTGCGGCAGGGGGCCGAAGACGGTCGGCCGAAAAAGCCGCACTCCGGCTTCAGCTTGACCAGAATGTCCCCGCGATTGGCCTCGGTGACCGCCGCCGGTCCAAGCTCGGCCCCAGTGCGTCGCGAACTGCTCTCCACTTCCGGCACCGTTTTGATGATCTGCTCGATGTGCAGGACCATGCGGTTGGTTTCCGAAAGTGAGCTCCCCGCAGGAGTCCAATAATCCAGGGTGAAATCCCCTTCGTCCATCTCCGGCAGCAAGTCGTTTCCCGAAAGGCGATAGCATACGTAAGAACTGGCGATCAGCAAAACGCTCAATCCGATCAGCCACCGGGGTTTTTCCAGGGCACGGCGCAACCAGTGCTGATGAAAGTCAATGATTTTGCGAAAGCGCTTGCCTAACAAGGCTTCTTCCGCCGCCAGCAACTGGGTCAGGGATTCTTCCTGCTGTTCCTCTTGTTCCTCGGCGTCGTCTGATTCTGCGGCGTGTTTCTTGAGGAAGTAGCTGCTGAGAGTCGGTGTCCAGCTCAACGCCAGCGCAAGTGACGTGAACAGCGAAACTCCCAGAGTCAAAGCTAGTGCTTGGAAAAATGTTCCAGTAACTCCAGTGATTGCGATCAGCGGAAGGAACACAACCACCGGAGTCACGGTTGAGCCAATCAAGGGAACTGTAATCTCACGCAACGCGTTGCGAATTGCCGAGAGGCGTCCTTGTCCGGCATCGCGATGGAGCACAATGTTTTCAACCACTACAATCGCATCGTCAATTACCAAACCAACTGCCGCCGCCAGTCCCCCCAGTGTCATCAGGTTGAAGCTTTGACCGATCAGCTTCAGAACGACGAATGTCACTAGGATGGTCACCGGAATCACCAACCCGGCAACCACCGAAGTCCCCCAGTCATGCAAGAAGACCACGAGAATTATGGAAGCAAGCACCACTCCCATCAAAATCGCGTCCCGCACGCTCTTGATGGAGTCACTGACAATGATGGACTGGTCGTAGAATGGCTTCAGGTCGATTCCGGCAGGCAAAGACTGGCGAATTTTATCCAGCTCTTGGTGTGCTTCGTTAGCGACCTCCATCGTGTTGCTATCCGGTTGGCGGTTGATATTGAGCAGCACCGCCGGCTTGCCGTTAGCGCTCACCATCGTGTAAACCGGCTTCACTTCGGGAACTACCTCTCCTAGATCCCCGATGCGCACCGGAATACCAGCAGGCGTGGTCTTAACAACAACGTTTGCGATCTGCTCCGGATTGCGCACTTGGCCTGAGATCAAGCCAAGCACGAGTTGATGGTTCCGTTCGAACAGTCCGGGCGAATCAATCAGGTTGGTGCGTTTCATCGCATCCAGAATGTCGGTCACAGTCACGCCTGCAGTGAGCAGCTTTGCGGGATCGGGTTCGATGTGGAACTCCGGCTGTTGTCCGCCTTGAACGATTACGCTGGAGACACCATTCAGCCGGTTCAACCGTGGCTTCAGCTCGTAAGTCGCCATTTCCCAGAGCTGCGTTTGTGGAACCGTATCGGACGTAAGACTGTAGCCGATGATCGGAAAGCTGGCGAACGTCATCCGCCGCGTATCTATGGTTGCAGTGGAGGGAAGTTCCGGCTGCACGCGTGAGATCGCCGCATTCACATACTGCAGCGTCTGGAACATGTCCACGCCCCAGTTAAAAAAGAGATCGATTTCCGCCGATCCCCGGCTGGTGGTGGACCGGACTTCTTCGAGTCCGGGCACGCTATTCACCGCTTCCTCGACCGGGCGGGTGACCGTGACCATCATCTGGTCAATCGGCATCACCCCGTTGTCAACGGCGAGAACGATTCGCGGAAAATTGGTGGTAGGGAAAACTGAAACCGGAATGTTGAAGGCGAGATAACCGCCTAAGGCCGCTATCGTGAGGATCAGAAAGATCAGCGGCTTGGAGTGGCGCGCAAACCAGTACGAGGATTCCGGATGGTTCAACTTGTTTTCCCCGTCGCGCTACTCCTTCTCATCTTTCCCCTCTGGCTTGGCCTCGGCGCTGGTGATCTTGCTACCGTCAGGCAGTCCATAAGCGCCGGAAGCGACAACCTGATCGCCCGCCTTGAGGCCATCGATGACCTGTATCCGGTCTTCATCGCGAATTCCTATTTTGACGGGTGTCTGATGGGCGCACTGGTCAGTTGCGGTCTTGCTCTTCGGACAACTCCCCACAACCATTACCACACTCGTTCCATCCGGCGCCGGCACGAGCGCGGCTGCTGGAATTGTCAATGCGTCCGGCACCGAGCGCGCGATCATGGAAACTTGCACGCTGGTACCCGGCTTTAAGCGTCCGCCTGGATTCTTGGCCTGCACCCAGACTTCGACTGTCGTGCTGTTCGGATCGAGCGCAGGACTCACCAGCGAAACCTTGCCGGGAATGGGTTTTTCCATTCCCCGTACGATGAGGCCGGCTTTATCTCCAGGCTTCAGCAGCGCCGCACTCGGTTGGGGAATGTGCGCCCGAGCGATGACCTGAGAAATGTCCATCACCGTGATAAGAGGCGTACCGGCAGCCGCCATCTCTCCCGGATAGAGGGGCCGTTCAGTCACGACTCCGTTAATCGGACTCCGAATCTCGGAGTAGCTGAATTGTGCGCTCGCGCCTTCGTATTTTCCTTGCGCCGACTCAAGCTGTCCCTTCGCGGACTTCATGGTCTGCTGTTTGCCAATCGCGTTGAGCGAATCCAAATGTCTTTGCGCGATCTCGTACTGGTTGCGGGCATTGGTGAGGTCCACCCCGGCTTGGTCCAGCTCTTTGCGTGGAAGGGCGCCTTGCTGGAACAACTCCTGACGGCTATCAAAAACTTTTTGCTGCGCGTCCAACTGCTGCCTAGCGGCTTGCGCTTCCAGTTGTGCCTTCTGCAATTCCTGCGGCAGGTCCGCGCCAGTCGTGGTCGTGTACGAAGCCTGGGCTTGTTCGTAAGCGCCCTTGTTCTCCTGCGCAGCCGCGGCAAGATCGCGGTTCTCAAGCACGGCAAGCAACTGTCCTGCCCGCACGTGGCTGCCGCGATTCGCCAGAAATTTCTTCACCGGCGCGCTGATCTTAGGGACGATCGCTGACTGCGCAATGGGAAACAATACCGCGTCGGCGACGATCTTCTCTTCTACAGTCGCCTTCTCCACCGCAACAATCTGCACCGGGACTGTGGGTTCGGCCTCCTTGGTTTCGCCTGAACACGCGACCATATTGACGAGTGCAACTAAAACCAGCAACTCCGTTGCGGGGAACGGGCACACAAGCCGCAAAGCGGCGACAGAATGCAGCCCAGGGCGTAAGCCCTGGGTGGCTCGCCAAAAATAAATGAGCCCTGAAAGGGCGGAAGAATGCCCTTCCCGTGCGTAGCTTTTCGACGGTATCTTGCCGCGAAGGAATCCCACTCAGAAGTTTCCTGTCAGAGTTTGAAGATTGGCGACTGCCACCCGGAACCGCACCTGTCCGTCGCCCAACGCATTCTGCGACAGGGTAAGCGTGTTCTGCGCGTCCACAACTTCGAGCACCGACGCCTCCCCTGCCTGATATCTCAAAGTAGTCAACCGCAGACTTTCGGCTGCGAGGTCAGCGGATTGCCGTAACGATTCCAGCTCCGATCGCGCCGTCTGCGACTCCGCATAAAGAGTTTTCAGATCCGCAGCCATCTTCCGCTGGGCAAAGCTCAATTCCACTTTGGCCTGGTTGCGTCCGAGACCTGCGCTCTTGATCTTGCTGCGTCCAGCGCCCCAATTCCAGATCGGAAGTTGAAGGGTCGCGGTGGCCGCATATCCCAGGTTGCGAACGTTCGTTTGGGCGGCAGGATCGAATCCGTTCACCGCGAAATGGTTCGCATCAATGCCATAAAAATAGTCCAAAGTCAGCGACGGCAAGAAGCTGTTCCAGGCCACCGCCACTTCCTGGTTGGCCGCCTTCAACGATGCCAGTGCCACCCGCAATTGGGGATTCTTGTTCCCCGCTTGCGTCTCCACTTCCTGGAATGAGGGCAACGGCCCGATGTTTTCCAAGTCGTCCACAGTAGTGAAGTTTTCGTTAAAATTCGGAAAAATCAGCACTGCCAGTTCCAGGCGAGTGCGCTCCATCTCGAGTTCTGCTTCCTGAAGCGCGCGCTGTTGTTGTTGCTGTTGCAACTGGGCTTTGATGGTGTCGGCGTGAGCGACCTCGCCGCCACGTTCGAGTTTTTGCGTGATATCAAAAAAGTGTTGCGCTTCTCCGGCAGCGCGCTGCGCGGTGGAGTACTTGCGCTGAGCGACAACCGATCCGTAATACGCTTGGACCACCGTGACCACAAGACCACGTGTTGCAATCTCAGACTTCGCCTTGGCCAGGGCCTCCTGAGCACGTGCCAGTCGGTATTCCGCCACGTTTTGCAGCGACAGCTCCTGGTGCGCGTTGCCCTCGCTGACGTATTCATGCACGCCGTTCGCGCCGACAAAACGCCCCGTGCTAGTGCCGTTACCTTGTGTATAGAGGAACTCGGCATTGTAGTTGACGTTGGGCAGCAAGGCGGCGCGGCTTTGTACCCGGTTCTCCCGTGCCACGCCATACTGCGTCAGAGCCGAGCGATATTGCGGCTCGTTGGCACGGGCGCGAGAGAGCGCATCTTGCAGAGTGATCGTTAAAGGCGCAGCAGTGCTGGACGCGGCCACCTGATTGGGTTCCTGTGCTCGTAACGCGCCGGTTAGCGCAAACGGCATCAGGAGTCCCGTAAGAAGCGCACTCACAAGGAAATTACGCCCTGCTCGGCACAAGTGTCGAATACTTTGTCCTCGTCGGCCTCTGAGCACTTTAAACTGGCGCACGGCTTTCATCGTCCCCTCCAATCGCCTTAGCGTTTACTAATCTCTTTAACTAACGAACCCGGCTGTCATTTCGTGAAGCCGGGATTTTCATTGTGGCACAACTCCTCCCGTAAGGGGCTTGGCACAAAAGTGTCATAGCGAACGGATGCTCGCGGACGCGGCCCGAAGTGCTGCATCCACAGGTATTTGCCCTCTCGTCTCGCCATGCGAAGGTTTGGCGAAACGCGTGCTTATTGACTACGTGACTCGCACATCGCAATCAGTGCCGCAAAAACACGAGGTAGCATGTTGAATCTTGACCAAATCAAAATCACGCGCCGCGACCAGGAAGTCTTGAACTTGCTGGTCCAGAACTGCAGCAACAAAGAAATCGCCGTGGAGCTCAACATCAGCCCGCGCACCGTTAAGCAGCACTTGCGCACGCTGTTCCTTCGCGCCGGAATCAAGCAGGGGCGCAAGCGGGTTATCTTAGCAACCGCAATTTTTGAAAAGGAGCAAATGCATCATGTCGCCTTGTGAACAGTTGAGCCTCAGAGAAATCAGGGTCGCAACCATGGTTTGGGCAGGCAAGACCAATCCCAGATTGCGGCAGATCTGGGCAGCACCGAACAAGTGATTAAGAACCAGCTGCGCGGCATTTTCGATAAGTTGGGCGTCTGGAGCCGGCTCGAACTAGCGCTTTACGTCGCCTCTCACGGCGGCGCCAGGTGGGCCGAGTCCCCCAACGTCGAGGCAGCCAGCGCCCCGACCATCGCTCCTGTGGCAGCGGTCGCGGCACGCACGGCCTGACGCGTAGCGGTGCCACGGATTCAAGAACTTCAAAATCGCGGCACGGATTCACGCGAATTTACACGGATGCAGGCAAATTCAAACCAAAAAGGTCTTGATTCTTGAATCTTGATCCGCGTGAATCTGTGAAGACTCCGCGTGAATCCGTGGCCGATTTTAAAGTTACTAAATCCGCGCAAATCCGTGGCCAGTTTTGAGTTTGCTTGCCGATTCAGTCGATGGTCGCAATATGCTGGCGCAAGTAGTCCAGCGCTGCTGCGGAGAGTTGAGTGAAGCGTACGCCGACGCCGAATCCGGGGGACGCGCTGGCAACTTCGCCGTGCAGCCGCAACTTGGTTTCTCCCAGCCAGAGCGCAACATCGAGTTGTATGTTCACTGGCAAAGGGATCGGCATTTCCACGAAACAGCCGCCCATACTCAGGTCTGAAGCCTTGCCCCAAATTACCGGCTGGCCTGCGGGATGGAGTTCCACTGAAATTGAGCACTTGACGCGCGCAGTCTGGCGGCGCTCTTGGGTCGGACGAAAATTATCCATCCCACTCGAAGGCAGCGGAAAGTCCCAAAACGGCTTTTCCGGAGTTAAGTTCAGTAGACCCAATTCCCCTTCCCGCGCTCAACCCGGCTCGCCCGCCCATTTACCCGGAAGTGGACCTTGCTCTTGCCCTAGGTTACGCCGATGATTTCATCCGACGCAGGTTTGGCCCGCACCCCAGTGACCCGCGCGCCGTTTTGGCTCACATCAGCCGCAGTCACAGTTTCAGAGAAGATTTTGCCTTCGCCATCGGTGCCAAAGATCCTAACCGACAACTGTACCGCCTTCCGCGGCTCGCGTCGTTTACCCACTAGTTCGGTTGCGTATCGACGGGAGAATCAAGAGCTTTAGGCAGAAAATCGGTCCGCCCAGCTATGACGAAAGGCGGTGGAGCGGCCTTTTCAGGCAATGAATCGGGAAACGGTTGCAAACACTTGCAGAAATTCGGGAACAGGCACCCGCAAGCCCAAAGAAAACAAGCCTTTAACGATAGGCTTACGGCATCGGAATTGCTCATGATGATTGCGGGATTCAGTACTTCCCGATTAGGGACACCACAGAGATTCGCGAAAAATCCTTCCGGGGCGATGCAGAATGATCTACAAAGAAACCTTTTGGATGGCGTGTGACTCGACCGAGCAGTTGCGTGCCGAGTACGGCCCATTCCACACTAGAGCCGAAGCCGAGCGTGAGGCCAACAAACTTGGCTTTAGGTACATCCTGCGCTACGAGCACATGATCGGGGAAAACGAAGACATCAAAGAGGTGCGCTGCATCTTCATTGAACTCCAGGAGCAACTTTCCCTGCCGCACATCGCCCGCAAACTCCACACCCGCTGCGCCAGTTGCGGCGAATCGTTCATCCATGACCATGGCTGGCAGGCCGAAGTCTGGGCCGACATCCACGAATTCGAACACGCCCGCCACCGCGTCCGCCTATTCGAGCACCGCGCTGAAGGGCTGAAAGAGGTAGCCGGCTGGCGCGACGCCTGCGCCTGATAGTTGCCAGTGGTTAGTAGTCAGTTGGCGCTACACGGCTTTTGCCGTATCACTGACCGCTAACCACTGACCACTAACTGCGCACATCCCCTGGAACTGGCGAGAACGCCCTTCCCGCGTGCTAACATCCGGTCAGAATGGCCCTTCGTCGAACCGCCTCCAAGCTGATTGACGCCACTAAGAAACTGGCACACAAGGACGCACCGAGAGATGGCCGCCCCGCAGGCGAGCTGGTCATCATCACCGGGATGAGCGGTTCCGGCAAGGCTTCTGTCCTGAAGGCATTCGAAGACCTCGGCTATTACTGTGTGGACAATCTGCCCGTTGGTCTGATCCCCCGCTTCGCCGAGCTGGTTGGCCAGTCTGCAGAGATCGATCGCACGGCTTTGGTCGTGGATGTCCGCGAAGGCCGTCAGCTAGAGGAACTCCCCGCCATCGTGAAGTCGGTGAAACGGATGATCGCCACCCGAACGGTGTTTCTCGAGGCATCCGATTCCGTCCTGCTGCGCCGCTACAGTGAGACTCGCCGTCCTCACCCGCTCGGCACCAAGACGTCGGTAAAAAGCTCACTAACTGCCGAACGTCGCCACCTGCGTCACATTCGCGCCATAGCCGATCTGGTTATCGATACTTCCAAGTTCAACGTCCACGAGTTGCGTTCGCACATCATCGAGCTGTTTCAAAAAAAGGAAAAGGGCCAAAAAATTCTTGTCTCCTTCGTCAGCTTCGGATTCCGGCACGGCGTGCCCGACGACGCGGACCTGGTCTTCGACGTCCGCTTCCTACCCAACCCGCATTTCGTCCCCGAATTTCGCCCCCTGACCGGACGCGATCCCAAGGTCGCAAAATACATTCGTTCCTTCCCGCAAACCTCGGAATTCATCCAGCGCATCTCCGATCTCCTGATCTACCTTCTGCCGCACTACATTCACGAAGGCAAAAGTTATCTGACCATCGCCTTCGGCTGCACCGGCGGCCAGCACCGCTCGGTGATGATTGCGGAAGATGTAGCCAAGCGATTAAAGAAGGCAGGCTACCGGGTAAAGGTCTCCCACCGCGATAGTCCGAAGTGAAAACGTGCAACCGCTCCTTGCGGTGAATTTGCCTTCCAAAATCGAACTCACCGCCATCAACATTTTCGATTTGGCGGGCTCGGCCACCTTTGAAAGTTAATCTCCAGAGGACTGTCCCACCCTTTTCACTTTTCAAAGAGTACGTTCTCGACCGGAGCCTCGAATGTTCATCCATCACATCTTTTATTTCTTCCGTCCTAACTAACATCCCCTCAACCGTAGCCGCACAGAAAGCTTTGACAGAGACGTAAGTTCAGCTACCATGAGCCAGAGTCTCTGCTCATGCGTTGCACTTTTCGATGGTTTTCTGTCCTTCTCGTCTCCGCTACATTAAGCGCTGTGCTGCCGGCTTCCGCGTCAGAGCCGCAGTGGCTCGAAATCCACTCTCCCCACTTCTCTGTCATCACTGACGCCGGCGAGAAGCGCGGGCGAGAAGTTGCCATGCGTTTCGAGCAGATGCGGGCGGTTTTTGGCGCGTTGATGGTCAAAGCCAACGTCAATATCCCAGTTCCACTTCAAATCGTCGCTTTCCGGAACACCAAAGAATTGCGGCAGGTTGCGCCTCTGTGGCACGGCAAGCCCATCCAGCTTGCGGGATTATTTCAGGGTGGGGAAGACCGGTCATTCATCATGCTCGACATGTCGGTCGAGAATCCCTGGACTGTGGTTTTCCATGAATATGCGCATCAACTCATGAATGGCCTTCTGGCTTCGACCTTCGATCCCTGGTTTGAAGAGGGATTCGCCGAATACTTCTCTAGCATTGAAGTGGACAGCAAGGAGGCTCGAGTTGGCAAGATCCTTGACTACGAGTACCAGGTGTTGCAGCAGAACAGCGTGATGAAGATCGCCGATCTTTTCAAAGTCCGGCAGAATTCTTCAACCTACAACGAAAGCGGCGACCACCGGAGTGTCTTCTACGCGGAATCCGGCATGCTGATGCACTATATTTACGACAATAACCTGATTCCAAAGCTTTCCCTGTATTTCACTTTGAATGTTGATAAGGGCATACCTGTTGAAGATGCCATTCAACAAGGTTTCGGCATGAGCGCTGCTCAATTTGACAAGGTTCTGCGCGACTATGCGAACACCGGCCGGTACAGGTATTATTCAATGCCGACGCCGCCCAATATCAACAGCAAAGACTATGCAATGAAGCCGATCAGCGCATTGGACAGCAGCGCAGTGATCGCCGACATTCATTTGCACTCCCCCGATTACCGCGAGAAAGCTGTATCCGAGTTCCAGGAAATTCTGAAAGTGGAACCGAACAACGTGCCTGCCTGTCGCGGCCTGGGGTACGCTTACTTGCAAAAGCGGGATTTTGGCCAAGCCGGAGAATACTTTAAACGCGCGGCGCAACGAGATTCTAAAGATCCGCGAGTGCATTATTATTCGGCGCTCTTGATGAGCCGCGAGGGATCCTTCTCCGATCCTGCCCAGTTACAGGAAATGACCAAGCACTTAGAGACTGCGATTACTCTTGATCCCAACTTCGCAGATCCCTACATGCTGCTTGCATTCGCCCAGGCGCGTGCCGGTAATGCCGGCGCAGGAATAACAAATGCGCTCAAGGCGGTCTCCTTGAATCCGCGAAATATAAGTTACCGGTTCACCTTGGCGCAAATGTATATGGCTAACCGGCAACCTGATCAAGCGGTAACCGTATTGGAGACGCTGCGAAAAAGCAGTGACCCGGAGGTAGTGCAGCGAGCTAGCGAGGCGATTACGCAGGCTCAAGAAGTGAAAGTGTCGATGCAGTCGGCGCCCGTGGTTAGGAGAGATGTCACCGTACTACCCAACAGCGGGGCTGCTCGAATCGAGCGAACATCCAAGCCAGATGATGGCGTGCAGGTCCTCCCAAATAACGCACCCGTGCGGTTTCTGAAGGGTACAGTCGTGAGCGTGGATTGTTCCTCAGCTCCCTTGGCGACCCTGACCGTCCTCTCCGGAGCGAGGACCTGGGCGATGCGCGTACCAGATAACAAACATGTTTTAGTGCTCGGCGCAGATGAGTTTTCTTGTTCATGGAACAAACAAAAAGTAGCGCTCAACTACCGCGAAACCGGCGATGCGGCAGGAAACGTGGTCTCCATCGAAGTTCAGTAGGAACAGCAAAATGCGGACTTTACGTGCGCTCCTGACATTCACCATCCTGCCGCTCTTGCTTGCCTTCGGGTCTGCTCCTGTGGACGACAGGCTCCAAGCCATTATGGCAAAGCTAAACGTCGCAAAATGAGTTCACCTCCGGGCCCACCGCACCTGTAGCCGTGCATCGGAGGGGAGCCAAATTCCCAAACAACTTTTCGGAGGTCAGAACAATGCTGCGAGTAGCCGATGCTCGTCCAAAACACGAAGCAGCTCGTCCAAAAGAGCTTTCAGCCGCTTGGAATCCTCCTCTTCTGAAACTGCCTTGCACAATTCGCGCACATCAGAACTGACGACAACGGACTCCATGACTTCTGCCTCCCTGTAGAGCACTTGCCTTGCAAAGATTGTGCCAAACCCTCTAGTTTTCCGAACACCACAGCCGAGCAGATAGTTGCGGTCTTCAACACTGGAATCAGCAGAGCAAAGAGGTCAAGCGTGACGTAAGATTTTCTTGGCACCTTAGCGCCAATGCAGTAAATCCCTGATGTCACTAGTCAAGGTTTTGACACAAGGCTAGAACAAACGCGGCATTCTGCTTTCGTTTCCAGAATGGAGGAGACTGGCGGGCTGGTCCGTTTTTTGAAAACTAACTCTCCATGAGGCTGCCCCCACCCCTTACGATTTTAAAGGGCCTGCCCTGAGCGAAGTCGAACGGGGTGGGTTCTCAACCGGAGCCGCAATCTTCTTCGGCTCTGAACTAAGGAGGCACGCCATGGGCGTTCTACTACAAACTTTCTATTGGGACTGCCCTTCCGCGGAGGCAAGCGAGGGCCGCTGGTTGCGAAACATCATGCCGGAACTTCCGCGCTTGGCCGCCGATGGGTTCACTGCCCTTTGGCTTCCGCCCGCGTCGAAGGCGGCGCAATGGAATTCGATGGGCTACGATCCTTACGACCACTTCGATCTCGGAGAATTTAATCAGAAGGGCCGAACTGAGACCTGGTTCGGAGCCAAGCAGGACCTGCTGGATTTCATCCGCTCTGCGCACACCAATTCGCTTCAGGTATATGCAGATGTCGTCCTCAACCACAACTCCGGCGCAAATGCCCAGGAGATCAATGGCATCGACGGCAAGGCGCGATGGACGCGGTTCACTCCGAGCAGCGGCAAGTTTCCTCGCGACTAGACCTGCTTCCACCCGAGTCCCTACGAAACCCAAGGATGATTTTTCGGAAAGTTTCGCGTCGCAACATCACGAACTGAAAACATGCAACTGCACCCTGTGCCATTTTCTGGACGCCTGATCGATGCCACGATCTTTTGGAGTGCCTGCGCGTCGTGGATACTACCCGAGATCATCGCTTCGATAGTCAAGCGATCTCCGGGTGCATCGAAAGATGGCGATCGGGGCTCTCTTCGACTGATTGCGCTGCTTTGGTCGGTCGGAATCGCCGCAGGGTTTGCGCTATCATTCCTCTTGCCGCAAACCGCCATTCACTGGGAACGAGCCGGAGTCTTCTGGACCGGCATTTGCGTGATGCTCGCTGGAACTGCATTTCGTTGGTACTCAGCGCGGCTGTTGGGGAAGCACTTCACTTTCGATGTCGCAACGCAAAGCGACCAGGCCTTGATCGAAGTCGGCCCCTATCGCTACATTCGCCATCCTTCATACAGTGGTGCACTCGTGACCTTAGTGGGATTCGGGCTTGCGCTGGGAAATTGGGCGGCTCTGGCGGCGGCCGTTTCCTGCCTGGGTGTGGCGTATGCATATCGGATACCCGTCGAAGAAGCTGCACTCGCTTCCGCAATGGGGGAGTCTTACACCCAATACATGCGCCGGACGTGGCGCCTGGTGCCGTTCTTGTTTTAGGTTGTCGTCCGCGAGCCGCGATCTACGTTTTGCAGAGGAATCATGATATCGAGGCGCGAGTTCATTCTCGGATCCGCTGCGGTTGCACTCACTTCGAGGGCTGCGGGAACAGTGGCGCAAACGCCCGAGTTGCCGCTGGTGAACGATGTTCATTCCCAGCTGAATCCCACTCGGGTACTGAACGTCTTACAACCGAGAACGCTCGAAGCTGTGCAGAACATTGTTCGTACCGCTGCAAAACATCGGCAAGTAATTTCGGTTGCCGGAGGGCGGCATGCGATGGGAGGGCAGCAATTCGGTGCAGGCACTTTACTGATCGATATCAGAAAAATGAATCGCGTGCTGCATCTCGATCGTGATCGCGGAATTCTCGAAGTCGAAGCCGGCATTGAATGGCCGGAGCTTATCAACGATTACATCAATTTGCAAAGCGCCGACGCAAAGCCCTGGGGAATCGCCCAGAATTTGCAAAGCGCCGACGCAAAGCCCTGGGGAATCGCCCAGAAGCAGACTGGAGCGGACCGTTTCACAATTGCAGGCACCATGGCCGCGAACGCACACGGACGCGGACTGAAAATGAAGCCGTTCATCAGCGATGTCGAGTCCTTTTTGCTTGTAGATGCGACCGGGCGGCCCATACCTGCAGTCGAACCGAGAATGCCGAACTGTTTCGCCTGGTACACGGTGGGTACGGGCTCTTTGGAGTGGTCGCATCCGCACGATTGCGACTCGTGCCCAGAGTAAAGCTCGAGCGTGTGGTTGAGGTTCGGAGCGTGAAAGGCTTGATTCCAGCCTTCGAGAAGCGCATCGTCGACGGGTTTCAGTACGGCGATTTTCAGTTTTCAATCGACCGCGAATCCGAGGATTTCTTGAATAAAGGTGTCTTCTCGTGCTACCGGCCGGTTTCGATGACAGCTCCGACACCGCCAGCGCAAAAAGAGTTATCCGACGAGAATTGGCGGCAGCTTCTTTACCTCGCTCATAGCGATCAAAAAAAGGCCTTCGAACGCTACGCGGATTATTATCTTTCAACCAATGGCCAAGTGTACTGGTCGGATACACACCAGTTGAGCATTTACCCGGATAACTATCACCGCGAAATCGATGCAAAGCTCCACGCACCTTACCCCGCAACCGAAATGATCACCGAGATCGACGTCCCGAGGCCAATGCTCGAAGGGTTCTTCGACAAGGTGCGGGACGACTTTCGCAGGAACAAGGTTGAGTTGATCTACGGCACAGTCCGTCTGATCGAACGAGACGATGAGAGCTTCCTGCCGTGGGCAAAACAGGCGTATGCGTGTACGGTATTTAATCTCCACGTAGTTCACAGCCCCGAAGGACTCCAACACTCAGCAGAGGCTTTTCGCCGACTTATCGACATGGCCGCCCGGCGGAGTGGGGCGTACTATCTGACTTACCATCGTTATGCATCCCGCAACCAGGTTGAGAGCTGCTATCCCCAATTCTCCGAATTTCTCAAGCTCAAAAGAAAGTACGATCCGGACGAGCGCTTTCAGAGCGATTGGTATCGGCATTATGAAAGTCTGTTTGCAGGTGGCCTGTGAGTGCCACAGCAACCTGTTTCCCCGTCAGTTGAGGCTTGGCGGAAACGTTCTCCACGAATAGAATTTTCGCTCTATGACAATCAATCGCCGGGAGTTCCTGAAACGAACCGGACTTGCGTTTGGCGGTCTGCATCTTTCCGCTAACCCAGGCCGGGCGCTGCCGCAAAACGTCGCGCGGAGGAATGGCTCCGGCAAGCGAGTTGTAATTCTGGGCGCAGGACTGGCGGGACTCGCCGCAGGTTGGGAATTGAAGCAGGCTGGTCATGACGCCACTATTCTTGAGGCCCAGCTTCACCCCGGCGGACGCGTACACACTATTCGTGAAGGTCTCTCCGACGAGCTCTACGCCGAAGCTGGTGCCGGGCGTATTCCTGATACTCACCACGTCACTCTCGAGTGGGTAAAGCATTTCGGCCTAGAACTCGAACCCTTCTTCCCCAAAGATTTGGCCGAAGTTGCAGTGCTCAAAGACAAGCGCGTCAAAATGCCGGTAGGAAAGCCGGTGGACATGTCGCAGGTTCCGCTCGATCTCACGCCGGACGAGCGAAGAATTGGGCTCTCAAACTTCGACGAACGTTACTACGTGGAGACCATGAGGAAGATCGGCGACGGCATCCGCGAGGACTGGCCGCCGGAAATCGCGACACTCGCCGACATCAGTATGGGAGACTTTTTGCATCAGAAAGGGGCCTCGGCGGACGCAATTCACTACATGCTGTTTGGCTTTGAGGAAGACGCTGCGCTCGACTTCATGCGCGATGCCTACAGCCATCACTCCGGTGCGCTTTCAAAAATAAAGGGCGGCAACGACCAACTTCCCCGAGCATTCGCGGCAAAACTGAGCGACGCGATCCGCTATGGCTGCGCCGTTGAGCACATCGAGCGCAGCGAGAGTCGAGTGCGAATCGCATACCGGCGCGCAGGCATGTTAGATCATGTGGAGGCGGAGGCCGTTATCTGCACCATTCCCTTTGGGGTGCTGCGGCACATCGCGGTAACTCCGGAATGGACACCGGAGAAACGCCGGGTGATTGATGGCCTGGCTTACGGTCCCGTGGTGCGAACAACTTTCCAGGTCAGCCGGAGATATTGGGAGGACGAGGGACTCAACGGTTTTGGATCGTCTGATAAGAATTTTGAAGTCTGGCATCCCACCTACGGCAAGCCCGGCCATCGGGGCCTGCTGCAAGCCTATGCTTACGAGGATTGCGCGCGTCATCTGGACCAACTCAGCGAGGACGAAAGGGTCGAACGCTTAATCGGTGACATGGATGAAGTCCATCCCGGCCTGCGGCAGCACCTGGAGACAGTGGTGACAAAGTCCTGGGCCAACGACCCATGGCAGAAGGGCGCGTTCGTCGTCTATCATCCCCACCAGCAAAAGTGGTATCCGGACATTTGCCGGCGCGAAGGAAAAATATGGTTCGCTGGCGAACATGCTTCGCCGTGGCCAGGATGGATGCAGGGTGCCATCGCTTCGGGGATCAAGGCGGCCAGAGAAGTCAACGCAGTCAATATGTAGCCAGCCAATCCTCACTGATAGCCTGCTGTTCTCAAGTAGAATAGGACATTGCGCCGCATGCTTACCACACTTAGCCGCCTCACTCCCCTTCCGTGGACCGAACCAAGCATTCATATTGTCCGGAGCAACCCATGCGCCAACTGACGCGGATTCTCCGTTATCTGTTGCCGTATGCGTGGCAATTCATTCCCTCAGTTCTCCTGCTTGCTGGTGTCGGATTTTTGGACGCATTTCGTGTGCTGCTGGTTGGCCCGGTGCTGGACCGCGTGTTGAATCCGTCTTCTGGTTCGGACAACATTCTTCTATTTACCATTCCCCACACCCATCACACGATTTACCTGCAGAAATTCGTCCCCTCACATTTTCACAATGCGTGGACGATTGTTGCCTTCGCTTTCGTAGGTTCCACAATCCTGAAAGGCCTGTTTGATTACGCGGGAACGTATTTGGTGAATTACGCGGGTTACGGGCTGATCACCGATCTGCGCAATTCGCTTTACAGTTCAATCCTGCGTCGCTCGGCGGCGTTTTTCCAGAAGCACACCACCGGCACTCTGATTTCCACAATTGTCAGCGACGTCGAGCGAGTGCAGTTTGCCATGTCGAGCGTGCTGGCGGAATTTCTGCAGCAATTCTTCACCTTCCTGTTTACCGCGGCCGTGGTAATCGTGCTGGGCAGAAATCTGGCGTGGTTGCTTCTGTTGTTTGTGCCAGTAATTGTATTTTCGGCAACCAAGATCGGCCGCCGCGTGCGCCACACTACCCGCCGCGGACAGGACAATCTCGCTGATATTCAAAACATTCTGCATGAGACCATCACCGGCAACCGCATCGTGAAAGCCTTCGGCATGGAAGCCTGGGAGTTTGCCCGGTTCCGCAGGGCGGCGCGACGCCTGTTCCGCGCCAATCTGCGCTCGGTTGCCGCCGCTGCGATCAGTTCGCCGCTGATGGATATTTTTGGCGCCGTCGCAATCGCCTTGCTCCTGCTGCTGGGCCGCAAACAGATCGTTCATGGCTGGATGACACCGGGGATTTTTGTCGCCTTCATCATCGCGGTGTTTAAGCTCTACGATCCTGTACGCAAGTTCGCTCTCTTCCACAATAATTTCCAGCAGGCCCTCGGCGCCTCGTCAGAGATTTTCAAGTTCATCGATGTCCATGACGAAGTGCAAGATAAGCCCGGCGCTCCCGCACTGCAGCCCTTCTCGAAAAGAATCAGTTTCCACGATGTTTGCTTTTGCTACGAATCGGATGGAGTGCAGCGCGAAGTCCTGCACAATATCAACCTCGAAGTAAAGGCTGGCGAAATCCTGGCGCTGGTTGGATCAAGCGGATCGGGAAAGAGCACTCTGGTTTCGCTCATTCCACGTTTTTTTGATGTAACCTCAGGAAAGATCGCGATTGATGGTCACGACCTTCGCGACGTCTCTGTGGTTTCCGTCCGCTCTCAAATCGGGGTGGTCACCCAGGAAACCGTCCTCTTTAATGACACCTTGCGCAACAACATCGCGTATGGGCAACCGAGCGTCTCCCAACAAGAGGTGGAAACCGCAGCCCGTGCGGCACTGGCACATGATTTCATCATGGAGCTGCCAGCGGGATACGAGACTGTCATCGGCGAGAAAGGCGTGCGCCTTTCCGGCGGCGAGCGCCAGCGTATTGCCATCGCCCGGGCTTTGCTGAAGAACGCGCCCATCCTGATTTTGGACGAAGCGACGTCGGCGCTGGACAGTGAATCCGAGTCGCTGGTGCAATCCGCCCTGCAAAATTTGATGTCGGGACGCACCGTGGTCGTTATCGCCCACCGCCTTTCCACCGTGCGCCGCGCTGATCGAATCGTCGTGCTCGAAAACGGGACCATCAGTGATATTGGAACGCACGAGCAGCTAATGCAGAATCTCGGCACCTACCGCAGGCTCTACGATCTTCAGTTCATCGACGTGGACGCGCCACGAGTGGGGGCGCAGGCATAATGGAAGATGCCGGAACGCTCTGATGCCGATCAGGTCAATGACGGGCTTTGCGCAAGTCAAGGGACACCTCAACGACAATCTGGCGTTCAGCCTTTCCATAAAATCGGTGAATCACCGTTTCCTCGACTTACACTTCCGGCTGCCGGCAAACTCAGACGCGCTGGAAATGAATTTGCGCCGCGTCCTCAAAGAGAAACTCGCGCGCGGTCACATAGATGTGAATCTCTCGCTTGAGCAAGCTGGCGCCGCCCCATTCGCGTTGAATCGCCAGTTGGTATCGGCTTACGTTCAGGCATTCCGAGCCGCCGCGGCAGAGACTGGCATCGCCGCCGAACCCGACCTCAACGCAGTGCTTCGCCTTCCCGGCGTGCTGGACTCCGTCACTGCCCCGGCTGAAGAGGAACTTGCTCCCGCCGTGCTCGCCAAACTCGACGAAGCCCTTCGCCAACTCAATCACATGCGCGAAGAGGAAGGCCGAGGAATGGATCGGGAACTGCGCGAGCGAATGGCCCATCTGCAAGCCGCTTGCCTGGAAGTCAGCAAACATCGCGAAACCGTGCTGAAGACTTATTCTGAACGTCTGCGATCGCGCATGCAGGAATGGCTAGGTGCGTCCGTTGACCCCGACCGCATACTGCAGGAGGCCGCACTGCTCGCCGACCGCAGCGACATTCAGGAAGAGCTCGTCCGTTTAGAAAACCATGTGCAACATTTTCTTGGACTGTTGGATACGCCCGACGAAGTCGGGAAGAAGCTGGACTTTCTGCTGCAGGAAATGAATCGCGAGGCCAACACGCTGCTGTCCAAGACCTCTGGCCTGTCCGGAGACGCCGTCCGCATTACTGAAGCAGGACTGGCGATGAAAGCCGATATCGAAAAAGCGCGCGAGCAAGTGCAAAACATCGAATAAATGACTACTGTCTTCATCATCTCGGCGCCCTCCGGTTCAGGTAAGTCCACGCTTGTTAAAAAGGTGCGGGACATCGTTCCCAACTTAGAATTTTCAATTTCCTACACCACGCGTAATCTTCGCGGCGCAGAGGAGAACGGCCGCGAGTACTACTTCATCAGCCGGGAAGAGTTCGAGAAGATGGTCCGCAATGACGAGTTCCTGGAGCACGCAGAGGTTTTCGGAAACTACTATGGCACCGCGCGCACGTTTCTTCGGAAAGCGGAAAATGATGCTACCGACCTGCTGCTGGATATTGATGTCCAGGGTGCGGAGCAGATCAAGGGAAAGCTTCCCGAGGCAGTCAGCATTTTCATCCTCCCTCCGAATCGTAGCGAACTCGAGCGGCGGCTGCGTGAACGTGGTCAGGATGACGAAGAAACCATTCAGCGGCGGCTCAGCACCGCCCGTCGCGAGATTGAGAATTACGCCAAATACGACTATATTTTGGTGAACGATCGCCTGCCGGATTCCGTTGATCTGCTGGAAGCCATTCTTCTTTCAGAACGGCTGAAGCGGAGCGGAAAGGCCGATGCGGCTCTGAGTGCAAAAGCGGAGATGTGCCGCCTCGAAAAAATGCGCGAGAGGCTTCGACCTATTTTGCAATCTTTCCGAGAAACCGCCGCTCGAGGCGGGCAGTGATGCAGGGAGAATCCAATGAAGTTGATTGACGGCTTTGACAGTAATTATCGGTACATCCTGGTGGCCGCGCGCCGCGCTCGCCAACTACAGGGCGGAGCGCCACCAGTGATCGATACGCATTCGCGTAAGCCCTGCAGAATTGCGCAGGACGAGATCAAGGCGGGCAAGGTGAAGTGGGTCATCCCCGAAGTCCCACCCTCCCCGGTTGACGTTGCCAGCGAAATGCTCGATAAGGCGATCGGGCAAGATAGTTAGATGTCAGTAGAGACGTAGCTCCGCTACGCCTCGGCTATGGATCGCTATCTGCCGTGTTGGCAAGAGGTAGCAAGCTACGTCTCTACGATCACAATTATGAAAGTCGCTCTCGGAGTATGTGGCGGAATCGCTGCTTATAAAGCAGCCGAAATCGTCCGCTTGCTGAAAGACCGGGGCATTCGCGTTCAGGTCATCATGACCGCCTCCGCCCAGGAGTTTGTTCGTCCTCTGACCTTCGCTGCGCTTTCCGGAGAAAAAGTCATTACGTCAATGTTTGAAGCGGCCGCCGATGCCGAGCCAAACATAGATTCCGCGGTCGAGCACATTGCTGTGGCGCAAGCCATTGATGCCTTGATCATCGCTCCCGCAACTGCAGATATTCTGGCGAAGTTCGCCCAGGGAATTGCCAACGATTTCTTGACAACGCTGTACCTGGCCACGACGGCGCCCGTTGTAGTCGCTCCTGCCATGAACGTGAATATGTGGGACCATCCCGCCACGCAGGAGAATCTCCAACTCCTTCGCAAGCGCGGAGTAAAGATCGTGGAACCAGGCAGCGGATATCTCGCCTGCGGAATGACCGGTCCTGGAAGGCTTGCTGAAAATGAAGCGGTTGTCGCGGCCACACTCGAAGCCCTCGGCGCGGCGCAGGACCTGGCGGGTGAAACTGTGCTGATCACCGCCGGCCCAACGCGCGAAAAGATTGATCCAGTGCGTTATCTCACTAACCGTTCCAGCGGTCGCATGGGATACGCGCTGGCGGAAGCCGCTCTACGCCGGGGCGCGCGCGTTTTGCTGGTCAGCGGTCGCACAGCCGTGAAGCCTCCTTCACTTGCAGAAGTAACCTGGGTGGAGTCCGCTGGAGAAATGCAGGAGGCAGTGCTGCGGCTTTTGCCGGAGGCGTCCATTGTTATCAAGGCCGCTGCGGTTGCGGATTACACGGTGAGCCACCCGCCCGATCAAAAAATCAAACGCATTGGCCCTGTAACGCTTGCACTCGAGCCGACCACCGATATCCTCGCTGAAATCTCCCGCCGCAAGACATCGCAAATCGTGATCGGCTTCGCCGCCGAAACTCAGAACGTGATTGAGAATGCCCGCAAAAAGCTGGTCTCCAAATCCCTTGACGCGATCGTAGCCAATGACGTTTCTCGGGAGACTATCGGCTTCGACTCAGAACGCAACGCCGTGACCATCATCACCGGTTCGGAAACAATTACCGTGCCGGAAACCAGCAAATGGGAAGTTGCGCAGCGGGTGCTCGACCAAGTGGTGCGCCTTAAGGCACGCAAGAAGTCGGTCGCCGTACCGAATTGAGCCAGCATTCAGTGGGTTTGGCTGAATGCTGAGTGCTGAGTGCTCTGCCATCAATGCTGCAAACTGACCTTCCCCGATGTGCTCGTCCTTGGATCGACCTGCAGAACGTAAGCATCCGATCCCGACACGGCATACATCACCAAGTTAAGACCTGAGTTATTGAAGCTGGCCAGTACGCGGCCGTTGCTGGAAACGTTGTAGCTCCCCGAAAGCGGTCCCGGACTCGTCACTCCTCCTGAATTCGAGGCATTCACCAGTTCAGTCAGCGCCAACCTGTTCGAGCCGTCGAATTGCAGCGGGCCGATCCGGGCAAGCTCCTCCAGTGGCTGTGAGAAATCAATTCCGTTCATGACCATCGCAAATTGCCCTTTCAGCGTGGAAGCCGAAAAGGAGTTCGTAGTCTGCAAGTCCGCGGTCCCGTCCTCAACCGCGTTCGCGTTGTCGTTCAGGAAAAAGGCTCGTGATGGGCTGACCATCCAAAACACCTGTGTAGTCGTTCCCGAGCAAGTCGATCCAGAAAGAGTCGTGATATCCACCCGCCCATTGGAACTCGCGCTAAAGCAACTCGACAAGGGGATGCTTGCCGAGTAAGTCCCATCCTGCACCGCATCCTCAACCCCTGAAATTGTCCCGCTGCCGCCGCCGGAGGGAGTCGCCGTGAACTGTCCAACCGTCGCTACTCCATAGGGGACGCTAGTCTCTCCGCTGCTGCCGAAGGCAAAATTGCCGGAGAGTCCATTTCCCACAGCGCCGGTCTGAACCTCCGCGCTTCCTGCGCCGACCGCGCCGGCATTGCTGACCAAAAGAGCAATCTTCCCGCTATTCACAACGTAGTAAATCAGGCTGGTCGTGAACGCCCCACTGTCCACCAAAGTCGCAGTACCGCGTCCAAGAGTGGCCGGAGCGCTGAATGATCCCCCAGTCAGGTTAAACGTCCCAACATTCCCTCCCAGGTTCTCGTCCATCTGCCCACTGACCGCGCCGCTCGCAATTGTAACTGCACCCACCTCGGAGGCCGATGAATTGGCCGCTGGCGCGCTCGCAGGCTGATGCAACCGGAAAACAAACGTGCCATTGGGAGTGGTGGCAGCAGCGGTTGAATCCTGCAACTCGGCAACGCCTGCGCCATCGACCGTACTGCCTCCCTCCATTAGAAAAATCCTCGAAGAACTCACCAGAGTTACGAACAGGGTCACTTGGCCGAAAACTGGTGAATTAAACGTGATAGAACCCGTGCCATCGCTACCAATCGAATAGGAACCGGTATAGGTAAACCGCGGGCTGCCGCTGGTATCGTCACTCCCGGCGGTGATGCGTCCCGCCCCATCGGCGGTAAACGCCCCAACTTCTCGAAAGGGACTACCATTTAACAGTGAAAACCCTTCGATCTGGTACACGTACGTGCCCTGTACACTGGCAAGGGAATAGTTCCCGGTGGTGTGCGACAAATTCACCCCGTTGCCAGAACCGCAGCCTACGGCGGCTACCAGCAAGAGTATCGTCAGACCAAAGCACAACTTTGTGGCAAGAGATCCGGATGAATACAAGCGCGTGCTCCTTGGCCCTAGGGTGACTTTGTTGACGCAGGATCTATTCAGGAATTCTAACCCCGGTCGCTAAGGAAAGTTGTTTGCTGTAAGTAAAGATTTGAGGGCTTGTAACGCAGTGGGTGCTTATTTCGCGGTTGCTTCAATCTGCACCGGCGAAATCGGCTTCTTGACCAATGGGCGTACCCAAACAACAACGCGGTACGCGAGCAACAAGGCCAGAATCGCTCCATATTCAAGAGGTTCGCGGATATCGGCCTTCACCAGCCACAAATAGTGGATTACACCCGCGATTGCGCTTGCGTAAATCAGCCGATGCAAAGCCAGCCAGCGTTTCCCTCCCAACCGCCTTATCCACCCCGCCGTTGAAGTCACCGCAAGCGGGATCAGCAGAACAAACGCAGTAAATCCAATGGTGATGAATTTACGTTTTGCGACGTCGGCCAGGATTTCGTGGAGATTGAAGAACTTGTCCAGCCAAATATAGGTGGTGAAGTGCAGACAGCCATAGAAAAACGCGAAGAGCCCGAGCATACGCCGGAACTTGATCAAAGCCGGCAAGTTCAGCAGCTTTCTCAGAGGAGTAATCGCCAGGGTGATGAGCAGCAACCTCAGAGTCCAGTCCCCGGTCACATGCGTAATCTTCTCAATAGGGTTGGCGCCAAGACCGATTCCCCACGTGCTCATGTCACCAGGCGTCGGGCCAAAGAACTTCCACAGCAGCACTGCAAACGGCACCAGGCAGACAACGAAGACCCCGACTTTAATCCAGCGAATCATGAACGACTCAGCTCGTGTAGCCCCGGACGCCCCCGTCCGGGGTTGGTCAAATATCGCGCCAAAGAGTGTAGCGAAGAAGGCCCGGGCTAACACCATCGCTGCGCTGGCCAAACGACCAACAGCCAACGACCGCTTTAATAATGTTTCCTCAAATCCATGCCGGAATACAATCCCGCAACCTGATCATACCCATTGAACATCAGCGTGCGACGCGGACGGAACTCGCCGAGCCGCCGCTCAGATGCCTGGCTATGATAAGTGTCGACATCAGGATTCACGTTGGAATAGAAACCATATGCCGCCGCATTCGCTAGGTTCCACGTCGTCATCGGCTGTTTTTCAATGAATCGTATCCGCACAATCGCCTTGGCGCTCTTGAAGCCGTATTTCCACGGAATGACAACCCGCAGCGGCGCGCCATCCTGATTTGGCAGCTCTTCCCCATACATTCCGAAACACAAAAGCGCCAGCGGATGCATGGCCTCATCCAGGCGCAGCCCTTCGACGTATGGCCACTCCAGCACATTGCGTCTCTGCCCAGGCATCTGCTTGAGATCGTAGATTGTCGTGAACTCCACAAATTTTGCCTTGCCCAACGGCTCGGCTCGCTTAATCAGCTCACTCAGCGAGAACCCAATCCAAGGCACAACAATGGACCATCCCTCGACACAGCGATGACGATAGATTCGCTCTTCCGGCGCCGCGAACTTTATGATCGAGTCCACATCCAGGACTTGCTTCTTCTTGACTGCGCCATCTATGGTGACCGTCCACGGCCGCGTTTTGAAATTTTTTGCGAGGCTGGCGGGCTCTTCTTTCTCGGTCGAGAACTCGTAGTAATTGTTGTAATGCGTCACATCCACGAACGGCGTGATTTTCTCGTTCGTGGAAAACGCGCTCTTCTGGATCCCGTCAATCTTCTGGCCGGCAAAGGCCGGCGATGGTGTTATCAGATTCTTGAGGCCAAATCCCGTAGCTGCTGCAGCGCCGGTCAATGCGATCCCCGCCAGAAATTTGCGGCGATTCAAATAAAGTTCTTTCGGCGTGATCTCGGACGACCTAATTTCCTCCGGCTTCTTGATTAGCACAGACAACTCCATTATGGATGTACGCGGTTCTACTTATCTTAGATGTTAGAGATTCCCGCCGGCGCGAAAAGTTACGGGCTGGCTGTCATCCCGAACCCGCCCGCCGAAGGAGGGCAGGAGAGGGACCTAACGTCGATTGGGCCTAACGATTGCAGTCCGGCTACGCCCATGCCAGCAGCATGCGGCATATTGCTCTCTCGAATACGCTGGTGGTGATGCACGCGCGTCATGAGGAGATTTCGTTACCAGGTTCAAAGGATTAATGCCAAAGACGCTCATCGCGCTACTTCTAATCTCTCACCGACCCAGCGCAAGCAGTTCGCAGGTCCTCTTTATAGCTTCTCGTTGCAACGGGTCCCGCGCGAGAAACTCGAATCCATGACGCAGTCCATCACGATACCGCACCAGGGCCCGCAGTTTCAGCGGCGTCCCGCTGCCGGGAATGGTAAGTTCCAGGGTCGCCACCTCTCCCGGCTTCAGCTCCCCGGTGAGAGTTATTCCAATTCCATCCTGTCCAAACTCGATTGAGCGGCCCCAAAGTTCGATTGGAGCATCCGGACGAAAAACTTTGGCCGACACTCGAATATCGAGGGGGTAGCGCGGGAAGCGCCGCTGCATGGCCGGGTCTGTCCGACTTGTGCCCATTGGCTACGAACTCTCTTTCCTAATGGCGCTACCCCTCCGCGCCGCCTCATCTTAAGATTCTTACTACCACGATTCTTAGCTTAGATTGTTAATGAATGGTCCCTCGTGCCTCAATCCCTCTGCACCAGCAGAGTAACAGTGCCTGTCATGATCCACACGCTCCAGAGCAGAATGCATCTAAATTCAGCCCGAAATGTGGGTTTGCCGGAACGCGGGGTGTAAACGGATCCCGCTCCACTTCCAAGTTAGCTTGAAAAGGACACTCGAAAGACAAGTTGCGTGAGAATCAGACCACCATCCGCGTTTCTCCTCTTGCCATTTCTGGTTGTTGGTAGTGGTGTCGCGCAAACCGCCGCCCCGCCCCAGTCTGCGGAAGCGCATTCCCTGACAGTTGCAGTTGGCGACGAAAACAATGTCCCCGTGGCCGCAGCACGTGTCGCGCTTGAAAGCCAAAGTGGTAGCAGAAGATGTGAAACCGATGTCGCTGGCCGCTGCCAGTTCCGAAATTTATCCGAGAATACGTGGCGGCTCAGCGTCGAAAAGGAGGGTTTCTACATCCTCACTCTGCCGGCGGTGCAGAAATCCGGCGTCCTCGAAATTAGTCTGACTCACCAGCAGGAAATTCGTGAGACGGTCGATGTGGTCGAATCCGCGCCCGCGATCGATCCTTCGCAGGTCTCATCTCAGGAGCAACTCAGCGGTATTGATATCACGAACATTCCGTATCCAAACACTCGCGACTACCGTCACGCGCTGAATTTCATCCCCGGCATAGTGCTGGACGAGAACGCACGGCCCCACTTGGCAGGATCAGAGACCTATCAAATGTCGACCTTGCTCGATGGATTCAATGTGACCCAACCGGCCAGCGGCGAGTTGCTGGTGCGCGTCAGCACTGACGCACTGCGCTCGGTCAGCGTGGAAACTAGCCGGCTTCCTGCCGAGTACGGTAAAGGCCCGGCCGGAGTTCTCGCTCTTCACACCGGAATCGGCGATGATCATTATCGTTTCGCCGCCACAAACTTTTTTCCTTCGTTCCAGAACAAGAAAGGCTGGGCCCTCGACAAGGTTGATCCACGGTTCACTGTTTCCGGCCCGATCAAGAAAGGAAAGATCTGGTTCTTCGATGGACTTGACGGTGAATACGACAATGTAGTGGTTCCGGACCTGCCGCCCGGCGAAGATGCTGACACCGTCTGGCGCTTCGGCAACCTTGCCAAGGTCCAAGCAAATATAACTCGCAGCGACATTGTGACTACCAGTTTCCTGGTGAACCGTCTGCATGATGACCATTTCAAACTTTCAACCCTCGCCCCGGCGACGACCACACCGGAAGATAGCGAAAATGTTTACGTGGCTTCGATTAAGGAGCAGCATTCGTTTTCCGCAGAGAAGCTGTTCGAATTGGGCTTCTCATTTAATCAATACGGCTTCGAGCAAACTCCGCTCGGCGGCATGCCATACGTGCTCACGCCTGATCGGGCGCAAGGGAGCTACTATCTTCACGCACGAACCCTGGCCGACCGCTGGCAAGCAGTGGCGCGTTTGTATATTCCGCGCGAGTGGCATGGCCGCCATGATTTTCTCTTCGGCGCCGACATTGATCGTCTCACTTACCACCAGCTCTTCTCGCGTAGCCCGATTTCATCTCTGCGCAGCGACGGCTCACTCGCGCTCCACTCGACCTTTTCCGGCGGTGGGTCCTCTGCCATCTACAACACCGAACTCAGCGCCTACGCGCAGGACCGTTGGTTCCTAACCTCGCGTTTTTTGATTGAACCGGGAATTCGCTTCGATTGGGACGAAATTGTGCGCCGGCCTCTCCTCTCGCCGCGGCTGGCTGGCACTTACGTGCTGGACGACGCTGGCAACACAAAGATTTCCGCGGGCATCGGAATCGTCTATGAATCGACGAATTTGTCTCTGATCGCCGCTCCACTCGCAGGATCGAGGAGCGACATCTTCTACGACCCTGGGGCAAATCCCACATCCACGTTTCTCACAACCTTTGCCGCGAATCTTAGCGCTGTTCGCGCGCCACGCTTTGTGAATTGGAGTGTCGCGCTAGAGCGAAAGCTTCCGGCGCAGATTTTCCTGAAAGCGGAATTCCTTCAGCGGAATGGCTCGGATGGATTCGTGTACAACACCATCGCCAACGCGAACAGCACGAGTTTCTTTCTGCAAAATACTCGCCGCGACCGCTATGACGCTTTCAAGGTTGACTTGCGCCGCACATTCAGCAAGAGCTACGTCATTACCGCCTCTTACACTCGCTCCAGTTCGCGATCCAACCAGGTGCTCGACTATTCCCTCGATAATCTGACCATCAGCCCTCAGGTCGCCGGACCTTATCCCTGGGACGCTCCCAATCGCTTCATTTCCTGGGGATGGCTGCCCTTGTTCAAAGGCTTCGATGTCGGCTACTCCTGCGAAGCCCGTACCGGGTTCCCCTTTACGGTGATCAACTCCCAGCGACAACTGGTTCAACCTCCAGGGGCGCATCGTTTTCCCCAGTACTTCGCGCTCAACCTGCACCTTGAAAAGCGATTCCATTCTTTAGGTTTCTATTGGGCGCTGCGTGGCGGATTTGACAACATCACCAATCGACAGAATGCGTTTGTGGTAAACAACGTTGCAGACTCACCCAATTTCTTGACTTTCAGCGCCTTCGACCGGCGCGCCTTTACCGCGAGAATCCGATTCCTCGGACGTAAATAGCAACCCTGAGTTCCTGACCCTCTACCTGGAAGTTATTACCCACCGCAACGGAGGTGAACCCGTGCCGACCTTCTGCTAACCTACACAAAACACAGCTTCGGCCTACGTTGGCACAGGAAATGCAGCTTACCAGCGCAACACAGCTTTTTCGAGGTGATGAATATGGAAGCTCAGGTTCAAGATTGGCGCGCGCTTTCGGAAGCAGCCAGCCGTGAGCAAGATCCAGAAAAGCTCATCCGTCTGGTGGAGGAATTGAATCGTATCCTGCTCAGTCGCGAGACTCGGCAGAAACGCAACTCCTTTACCAACTAAGTTTTTCCACCGCCTAGGGCCACTTCGTCTCGCTCTACCTCTCGTTGAGTTCACACCAGCTACGTGCAAATCAGCAGTGATTCATGGACAATAGAAGAAGTTGTCAGTGGCCCGTGGTTAGTGGTCAGTGGACAGTCACTGACAATTGACCACTGGCAACTGACCACTGACTCTCATGAATCGTTCTGATTGAGCTAATCATCTTTACAACCCGGAGGAAGAATTATGGCGCACGAATTACCCTCTTTGCCGTATGACTATTCCGCCCTCGAGCCCGTGATTGACACGCAGACCATGAAGCTTCACCACGACATGCATCACGGCGCATACGTGAAAAATCTGAATGCGGCGCTGGAGAAACATCCCAACTTAAATTCGAAAAGCCCAGAAGATCTGATCCGCGACCTTAGCTCTGTTCCAGAAGATATCCGCAGCGCGGTCCGCAACAATGGCGGCGGCCACGTGAACCATAGCATGTTCTGGAAAATCATGAAGCCGAAAGGTGGCGGCGATCCGTCCGGTCCGGTCGCCGATCTAATCAAGAAAACGTTCGGCAACTTCAACGACTTCAAAACCAAATTTAACGACGCCGGAGTCAAACAATTCGGCAGCGGATGGGTGTGGCTCGCAGGCAAACCCGGTGGCGAGGTTCAAATAATCAGCACACCGAACCAGGACAATCCCATTTCTCAGGGCTTGTACCCGATTTTCGGTAACGATGTCTGGGAGCATGCCTACTACTTGAAATACAACAACCGTCGTCCCGAGTATCTCGCAGCCTGGTGGAACGTCGTGAACTGGGAAGAAATCAACCATCGCTACGAAACATTCAAATCCGGCAAGCTGGAACCCGCACTAGCGGCAAGGTAAAGGTTGTCTGGTTGTGTGGGGCGGGCGCCCTCGCCCGCCTTTCTTCTTTATATCCACGATTCCGAATCAGACGCAGGCAATAACGAACTACCGACGGCATCGAATAGCAATGCCACCGCCCGATATCCTCATTCTTGGCGCAGGCGCATCCGGCCTCTCCGCAGCCATAGAGCTTGCCCGTGCCGGTCTCCGTATCGAAATTCTGGAAGCCCGCGACCGAGTTGGCGGCCGCATCTTCACCCAGCATGATCCCAATGTCAATCATGCCGTTGAGCTCGGAGCCGAATTCGTCCACGGCCTCGCTCCTGAAACCTGGCTGCCGCTGCAGCAGAACAATGTGCCCGTAACAGAAGTTGAAGGCGAACTCTGGTGCTCGATGAACGGCAAGCTACAACCCTGCAACTTCTTCGCTCAGACAGAAGAAATTCTCGCAGCCATGGACGACCAGTCGCCGGACGAATCCTTCCTCGATTTTCTAGCCCGCCGCTTCCCCGGTCGTGAGCACGATGAGGCTAAACAGTGGGCCACCGGCTACGTCAGCGGATTCAACGCCGCCGACCCTGCCCAGGTAAGCGTTCAGTGGCTGGTGCACAACCGGCGCGCTGACGAACAGATCGAAGGCGACCGCGCCTTTCGCATCGCAGGCGGATATCAGACGCTACTAAACCTCTTTCAGAATGAACTGAATTCTCTTGGTGTCCCAGTGCAGCTGAACACAGTCGCCCGAAGGGTCGACTGGCGCCCAGACTTTGTTGAAATGACCGCCCACACTGAAGTCGGAGACAGCACTTTTAAGGCTTCGCGTGCTCTGATTACTCTGCCACTTGGCGTGCTGCAAGCGGTGCCGGGTTCAGTCCTCTTCCATCCCGACTTGCCGCGAGAGAAACAATTTGCACTACAAAAACTTGCCATGGGAAAAGTGGTTCGCGTTACGCTTTGTTTCCGCGACCGATTCTGGCAAAGCCTGCGTCCGACCGGCCAAGATTTAGCGAGGGAAGATACAGCCAGGAAAGATGCGGCCAGAGAAGACAAGACTCTCACGAATCTAAGCTTCCTCTTTTCCCATGACGACCTCTTCCCAACCTGGTGGACGCAGATGCCATTGCCCCTCCCCGTGATCAGCGGGTGGGCGCCGGCCCAGTCTGCGGAACACCTCAGCGGAATGAGCGAGCACCAGATCATTGAGAAAGCCATGGCATCGCTCAGCGGGCTACTCCGATTGGAACAATCTGAGGTCGAATCCCAACTCACCGCCTACTTCCACGACTGGGATTCAGACCCGTTCTCCCGCGGCGCATACAGCTACGCGAAAGTTGGAGGCGAAGGCTGCCAGCAAACCCTCGCTGCGCCGATTGAGAACACATTGTTTTTCGCGGGAGAAGCCACCGATACCGGCGGCCACAATGGCACCGTCCACGGCGCAATCGCCAGCGGAAAGCGTGCCGCCAAAGAAATTCTAGGTGCTTCTAGATGACTAGCTTGAACCGTAAATGTTTTTTTCGAAGATTCTCTCACACCGAATCCTGCCGGGAACTAAGTTCGTATCCCACGCCCCTGATGGTGTGAATTAGACGCCGGCCGAATCCATTATCCACTTTGCGGCGCAGGTAATTGACATAGACATCAATCACATTCGTGCCCGTATCGAAAGACAGGTTCCAGACATGCTCGATGATCATCGCCCGCGTAAGCCGCCGGCCGGCATTCAACATCAGGTACTCGAGCAATCCGAACTCTTTCGATGTAAGCTCGATCCTCTTGCCGGCGCGCTCGACCTTGCGCTCAACCCGGTCAAGCTTGAGGTCTTCTACTGCAAGCACGGAAGCAGCGGGAAGATGACTGCGCCGTAGCAACGCCCGGATTCTGGCTGACAGCTCCGAAAAAGCGAAAGGCTTCCCCATGTAGTCGTCGGCACCCAAGTCCAGGCATTGCACCCGGTCTTCCACGCGATTTCTGCTGGTCAAAACCAGGATGGGCATACTAGGCTCCCGGGTGCGCAGATGCGGTAATATGGCAACGCCGTCCACACGCGGTAAGTTAAGGTCAAGCATCAGCAGGTCGTAGTCCATCTCCCCTGCCGTCGCCCGTGCCTGCTCCCCGTCACCAGTGACATCAACGGCATAGTGCTCCGCCTCAAGACCTTTTCTTACAAAGCTTGCCAACGCCGCATCATCTTCTGCAATCAGAACGCGCATAGGGTTATTAGAGCCGGCTCATTTCTACGGCACCTGCTTGCTTGCGGCAAGACACGAATGGCTCTGCGCTGGACACGAACAAAGCTGGCCACGGATCACACGGATTTACACGGATTCGGACCAATTCGAATCAGCGCGCGCCCTTGAAGCTCGATCGCTAGACCTGTGAAATCCGTAGCTGGTTGATGGTTCCATTGAATTTCAATCCGTGTGAATCCGCGCAAATCCGTGGCCAGTTTTTGACGTTGTGCGCGAACCTCCGCCGCCACTCGCCCCGGCACCGAGCTGCGAGAGGATAATTAGAGCAGCCCCATGGAGTTTTTGAATAAGCGGACCATCCAATTCATCTTCCTGCCCGGAGGATTTATCCTTCTTGGCGCAGTACTTCTCCTCGATACCTCGTGGATCGCGATTTCCAGCCCCGGCGTCACCTTCTTCTACTACGCGGTGGGTATCGCGGCTGCGTTGCTGGCCTGGAGATTTCACTCCACCCGCATTCTTTTCTCCGTAGTCGTTCTGCTCCTGGCGCACTATGCCATCGAACGCTCTGCCCAAGGCCACACGGTTTTGACGGGCCCCGGACGAACTGCGTTTGAAGCTGTGGGCCTCTTACTCCCGCTCAATTTTGTTTTCCTGACATTTTTCCCCGAGCGAGGTTCCGAAGGCCGCACCCTGACCTGGTTTCTGGCGCTGCTCTTTTTCGAATCGGTATTTGTAGGCGTGGCAGCGCGCCCCGAACAACCAATGCCGGCGTTCTTGCACTTCTCGCTAATCCGCTCTATTCACTACCCCCTGCCGCAACCCGCATTGTTGGCTTTCGTGGCCGCGCTCGGCTTGCTGATAGTCCGTTTGGTACGCTTCCACAAGCCCATCGAAAGCGGGATGTTCTGGTCTCTGATTGCCGCATGGCTGGGACTTAATGCGGGCGGGGCGGGAAAGATTGGCACCGCTTACTTCGGAACCGCCGCCCTGGCGCTGGCCAGCTCGATCATCGAAAACTCTTATTCCCTCGCATATCGTGACGAACTCACCGGCCTCTCCTCGCGCCGCGCCTTTAATGATGCGCTACTCCGTTTGAAGGCCCCTTATGCGGTTGCTGCGGTTGACATAGATCGCTTCAAAAGTGTGAACGACACCTATGGGCACGATACCGGCGATCAGGTGCTCCGGCTGGTTGCATCGAAACTCTCGCGAGTCGGCGGCGGAAGCGAGGCTTTTCGCGTGGGAGGTGAGGAATTTTCGATTCTCTTTCCAGGTCGCACTGCAAAAGAAGTGGTGGACTACCTGGAACTGCTGCGACTCAACATTGAGAACTCCGCATTCCGCCTTCGTAGCGGAGAAGAACGCCGCAAAATTTCGCGTACTGCCGACCGCCGGGTCGGAGCAAAGCGCGCACCCGCACGTCGCCCGCCGGACCAGTCTATGTTGTCAGTCACGATCAGCATTGGCGTAGCAGAGTCACAACCGAAGTCGGCCATCGAAGATGTGCTGCGACACGCGGACGAAGCCTTGTACAGGGCCAAGCGAACCGGAAGAAACCGGATCGAAACCGCGGCGGCGGCGCCCCGAAAGACTGTCAGAGCGGCAAAGTCGAGAAAGCCGGCGCAGCTGTAGGCGACTGAGAACGCAACGAGGAAGCTTGGAGCATGCTTCATGAGCGGGACAAACGAAAATGGGTGGAGCGGGGCTTCCAGCCCTGCATTACGGACACCAGAAGTTAGGCTTCAGCGGCTGAGGTACTTTGCTTCAGGGGAAGCGCAGGATAGAAGAAAAGTTAACGCACTTCGAACCAGCCGCAACGCGGCGGAAGAATACAGCCCAGGGCGCTTGCCCTGGGTGCAGGTGGAAAACGAGCAAGCCCTGAAAGGGCGAAAGACCATTTTGCGAAGCAAGCCTTAAAGGCTTCAGCGCAAGCCTAACTCCCCGCCGCCTTATTTCGCCGATTACGCTCAATCGCTATATCCACAATTTCCCCAATCAACTGGGTGTACGAACGTCCCGACTTCTTCGCTGCCATCGCGAACTCATGTTTGCTGGACAACCAGGGGTTCGGGTTCGCCTCAATTACATAAACCTCGCCCTCGGGAGTAAGCCTCATGTCAATACGCCCGTAATCCCGCAGCTTTACTGCTCGATAAGCCGCCAACGCGGTTTCCGTCAGCTTCTGCACGGTTGCCTCATCCAAATCTTCCGCGATCTTCGACTTGGTTAACTTGTAAGCACGCGAGTCCTTTTCGAATTTAACGGCGCGGCTGGCGATCTTGGGCGTGCCTTCCGGAAGCTTCGACAGATCAAGCTCGACAAGAGGAAGCACTTCGGTGTGTTCATAGCTGCCGAGAATTGCGGCATAAATCTCGCGCCCCTCAATGTATTCCTCAATCAGGGCTGGCGAGTCGAACTCGTTCTGCACGTACTCAACCCGCTCCATCAGTTCCTTGATCCCTGTTACAACCGCCTCGGCATCGATTCCGATCGAGCCATCTTCGGACTGCGGCTTCACGATGAGGGGAAATTTCACATCGTGGGCATGGTCGATATTTCCGCGATACGAGGTCGCGAAAAACGGCGTTCGGATATCGTGAAATGCAAACATCTTCTTTGCCGTACCTTTATCCTGCGCCAGAAAATGCGCATGCGGGCCGGCTCCGGTGTAAGGCAGTCCGAGCAGATCCATGTAGGCCGCAACATTCATTTCCTTGGTATCGTCGCCAGCGTATGACTCTGTGAGATTGAAAACGAGATCCGCGCCGCACTTGCCCAAGCCATAGAGCGATTGCGGACGCCCGTCCAGTACGTGATAGGACGGCTCGTGGCCAAGCTTGCCGAGCGCGTCAAAAATCTCTTCGCGGTCTTCCTTCTCCTTTCGCTTGCGGCCAGTATCCGCCGCGTCCGCTTCCGGAGCATCTTCCTCGCCCCAGACGTCGTACAGCACAGCGACTTTCAATTTGTCGCCCATTTGGCCTCCGGCGAATTACGCCTGAAAAGACTTTCCCCGCGCCAGGTGATTCATCACTAGCGTGGTTGCGAACACGGCAATCTCAGACAAATGCTCGGCTTCTCTGCCGCGGTCCATCAGCAAGCCAAGCTCCGTACACCTCCGCTCAATAGATTCCATCAGCCCACGCACCAGCGGCCGCTGCATCGCAGTCCAACTGGCGATCTGGTCCACCAGGGGTTTCCTGTTCTTCCGCAAAAATGGACCGGCGGGCTCGGCTCTCCTGCTCTTTTTCGATGCATTGAATATCCCCGCAAGATCATTGTCCTGCGTGACGTCGAGCAACGGTATCTGGGTTGTTGAATTCCGATAAAACTCCGCCACGGTCATTTCCATGTCGGCGACAGTAATATCGGGTTCGCCACGCTTCCGTAGCGGATCGGCATTCCCCAGCTCACGCCCGATTCTGTCCATGTATCGCAACTTTGCCATCGCTCCCCAGCCACGATATTTCTTACGCCAATTGGAACGCGGCGTCATCCACACCGCAAACGTCTCGGCAAAATCTTCATCGGGATGTTTCTGCGCATACCACCCCGGTAGATAGCGGACGTAATCTTTCGAAAACAATACTGGCCGATAGTTGTCACGATATGGGCGCCGGTATGGCCCGAACAATTGTTTCCACTCCGGTGTACGGTGCAGCTTATAAGCGTAGTTGAACGCGTGCCCGGCTTCGTGCCGCAGATACATCATGATCTCGCGGTGGTCCTCCAGGTCGTTGTTCTCGCTTTCAATCTGGGCCAGATCAGGCCGCGCCAGATAAAACGGAACTCCAATAATCGGCTCGCCGGACGGACACCCCCATTCGTCGGTCAGGTAGCAGGCAGGCCGGAACTTGATAATTTTCTTCCGCTCCAGCTCGCGATGGAGTTGTTGCGAGAACTTCTCCACCGCTGAATTTTCAATTGTCAGGCCCAAGTCGCAGATTCTGGTGTTCAGAACCTGCGGCAAATCAGGCTGCGTCTGTTCTGTCGAATCCATCAGGTCTGCTTAAAGTGTATTAAAACCGCCTCGGGCGTGACAGTACGGAACCATAGACATACGTGTTGTGATCATGTACTTGGGTCTCACGACTAAAGTCATCCCCGTATCGCAATCGTCTAGAGAGTTCGCTCAAGGTGGTAAACTGTTTCCATCCCGCCGGAGAGGTGGCCGAGAGGCTGAAGGCGGCGGTTTGCTAAACCTCCCACGGTCTTGCCGCTTCAATCTTCCCAACAGCTTACATGCGGGAGTAAGTGCTCTCAAATGGGGTGATTCAGCCTCATTCGGGTGTATTTGCTCCCCACTTTGCTCCCCAGACTTAGCCTGTTTGTGGGGGGCCCTTTCCTTAAAACTACCTCGCACAACTCGGACAACCAGCTAGGGGACCCGCAGAGGCCGTCAAGTCAACTGGTCCCCCTTCGCCAAATTAGCAAACTAGATACGGGCGATTTCTTCCCTTTCTTCCGTGAGGTACGTTGGCGGAGATGAGTTTTGATCTCACAGGCGGCGGAAAAGAAGGGTCAAACGATGCTGGGGGATAGCTATAGAGGCCGGGAAAATCCAGCCACTCCGGGATCACAACAGAACCAGTGATTGGCGGCGCGGTGCTCGCGCGTGAGAGGAGGCGTGCATGCGCGCGAGAGTCCCTCAATAAGGTCGGTGTACAGCAACAGGACTGCGCATTACGTAGTACATCGCCACGCCGAAAGCCAGTACGCCCATTACCAGGAGCACGGCGGAAGCCGACAAAAGGAACCCAGAAAGCTTAAAAAACCAATCTCTTGTCACTCGTTCCTGTGCCGCAAGTGCCAAGTCTCCAGGTCGATTACCATGCCCTGGTCGGCGGCGCTTATATCTCCGAAGCGCTGTGAGATGGTATGCAAGACTTTCTGAGGCTGTATTTCTATGCAACAAAGCTGCGCCACTAGAGAGAACAAATGAGAGAAACGCAACACCAAGACTGCCGTAGACACCAAAAGATGAAACATCGTGAGAGGGTGCATCCTTATCCGGAAGATAGAGCTTCAACCAAACGAACGACAGACCCGTGAGTGCGAGAAGAGATAGCCGAAGAAGCTCGGCTGAGTAGCTTTGATACCCTTCATTGATTTTCAAATCCAGTTCGAAAGCATTGCGATCGATACATACTTCGCCAAGCGACAACGACTCGCACAGAGATACATCGGCCGCACGTTCTTCTGGAATCTTCTCCGGTGTCTCCATCCCTCGTTTCCTTTGCTTCGAAGACGCAAAATTCTACACCTATCCCTGGCTCGCTGTGTGGGGTTGAGCAGAAGAGCCGCGTGCGTGCCGTCCCGCCCGAATCAAACCCCAGACCTCTGCGTCGAAACGTAGATCGCACTCTGGTGTCAGGCTCTGAACGACGGGACGTTTTCACCAGCAGCCATCAAAGCGTTAGTGTCGAAGTCTTTAGCGTTTTTCGACGTCTCATCAATCTCACGGACCTTCTCGTAGCCCAAAAACTTGATCACCTCGTGCAGGCGCAAACATGGACCAGAAAACGTTGGGCGTCTCAACTCGTCAAACACTTTCTTCCTCCGACTCTCTGAGGCAACAATGAACAGAGGATAGTTTGAATTCGGCGCCTCCGCCCTGAGGTCGGAGAGCCTGAGAATCCCAGAGTAGACGGAAGTAGAATGCTCGATCTCGAACGCCGACTTTATCGAGTACGGCCCGAATTTCCAGACTACGTCGATGTTTTCGACGCTCCGGGGTACGTCCAATGTGTGGTGAAATTCCTCTAGTACGAAGTCACGGAACTGGTGCCCTTCATATTGTTTGGCTTGGTCATTCCGAGGCACCCAGACGTCACATCTCGCAAGTTGACCCAGGCGAATCAATCTCCACTGCATCTCATCATGCTCTGTCGAAACACGTTCGATACGTTCATCAATGTCCGCGTTCAATGCATCCTTCCGTGCAGGAAGGTGGATCAGTTCCTCACCCCGCTCAAGAGTTTTCAGTACGCCGAGGATGTCGCCGTAGTTCTGTGCAAAATTGGATACCGCCGCTTCGTTTATCATTGAGAATCCTTGTGGGCGGTAGTTAGACTGATAACCGAATAAGGGGTTCAACTTTTCGATTGGAACATTGGTCCTCTCCTCGTTCACGATGAAGTACATTAGCTCCCATGTGCTTCCAGTCTCGTTCTCCTTCCAAAAATAGCGTGCGAGCTCCTTGTTCCGTACTTTGGCGGCGATCTCACCTGCAAAACGGATGCGACCTTTGTTGTAAACAAGAACGACATCTCCGGCCGTCATCTTCTCCCACCGCGATTCGTTCATTGGTCCTTGGACCGATCCCCAAACGATAAAATTCGACCCGTGATAAATCTTTTCCAAGTTTCCGATCTCTGCCGAAGGCAGAAATCCCCTGACTTCCTCCAGGGTTCTGGTCCGCTGGATCGTGTCCTCGAAATGCCTCTCTGCGGCGGTATTCCCACCCGCCACTACGAGAAAGACCTTTCTTAAATTTCCATGTGGCATTCGTGCCATGATACGGCGAGTAGTACGGAGGTAAACCAAGAAAATTCTCGAAATGCACGCCTTGACCCAGCATCGATCCCATCCCAGGCCGGGACCGTGCTGTCCTCTCAATGTGTAGTCCCGGTTTAGCCCAGGAAGGAGGCCAGCGTCGGCTCCACTCATCGAAATTTTAAGATTCTCTAGTC